>Ga0194128_10000151_pt1 | contig 124299 bp, 100 predicted proteins | sample TA2KigCa65mmetaG_FD_148650 | JGI IMG/M metagenome (GOLD analysis project Ga0194128, IMG submission 148650) | Freshwater microbial communities from Lake Tanganyika, Tanzania - TA2015037 Kigoma Deep Cast 65m | ecosystem: Environmental > Aquatic > Freshwater > Lake | place: Tanzania: Lake...
TCCGGCGGTATGGGCGGTGGTGCAATGGGCGGTGGCGCTCTCGGTGGCGGTGGCATGGGAGGTGTAGGCGGTCTCGGCGGTGGCGCCATGGGAGGCAAAGGCGGTGCGATGGGCGGCGCCAGCGGGCCTGGAGGAGGTATGGGTGGTATGGGAGGCATGGGTGGAAAAGGTGGTGCCATGGGCGGAGCCAGTGGCCCTGGTGGCGGCATGGGAGGAATGGGTGGCATGGGTGGAATGGGTGGTATGGGTGGAATGGGTGGCGTTGGCGGCCCAGGCGGAGGCATGGGCGGCATGGGAGGAGCTGGAGGGATCGGTGGCCAAGGCGGGATGAACGCCGGATTGGTTAAGCCTCCCAAATACAAGCTCGTTCGCTTCTTCGACTTTGATGCCTCCCCCGACAAGAAGTACAAATACCGCGTGCGGGTGCGAGCGGAGGATCCCAACAATCCGTATCCGAGTTGGAACACGCCGGTGCCGGCCGACCGCTTTCTGGAACCCGCGGTAGCGGCGCGCGTCAAGGAGGATCGGAAAAAGAAGGTGACGTGGCTCGAATCCGAATGGAGCAATGAAAGTTCCGAAGTGCAGTTGCCGAGCAAGGTGCGGTACGTCGCCGGTTCCGTGGAATTAATGAACCACATGGGAATGGTGGAACCGGCGGCCAAGTTGCTGGCCGTGGTCTGGAACGACGCACGCGCGGCAAAAATCGCGGGTGAGCCTCTGCTTTCCGATCAGGCGCGGGACGCGGATCGGCCTGCGGTCTTCCGCGGTTCGGTACTGAACTTCCAGTCCAAAGAATCCAAAGTCCTGCGCCCCGATACGCTCGAAGTGAAAGCGGTCAAAGACAACGTGACCCAGACCAATGCGATTGTGCTGGACCTTCGCCCCAGCCAGTTAATCGACGCCGTCGAAAAACGTTCGGTAAAGGATCGCGCGGAACGCAAGCCGCTGAGATCGGGAGCGGAAGTGCTGCTGATGGATCCTCAAGGGAATTTCATTGTGCGAAACGAGTTGGACGACATCGATGATTACCGCAGGTATGCGTTTGAGGGCGAAGAGTTAGTCGCCTCCGGATCGATGGGTGGCATGGGTGGCATGGGTGGCATGGGTGGTGGTGCGCCTGGCGGCGGCGCTGGCGGGGATCCTGGTGGAATCGGGCCGGCCGGTGGCGGCGGCATCCTGGGCGGTGGCGGGAAAAAGAAGTAGCGAACGCGCCGGTGTTTGTCAGGGGAGTGGAAGGTGCCGGCTTGCCGGCGTGGACCGATTTGCGTAGACATGGAGTATATGTCGGTCGCAAATCCTCCATTCCCGTCGATCGGTTACGATTCGAGTTCGGATCCGCTTCAAATTGGCAGCCATCGATTTGCCGGCCGGCTGATTGTCGGAACCGGCAAATACGAGACCTTTGAAATCATGAGCCGGGCTCTGGATGCCGCGGCGGCCGATTGTGTGACGGTGGCGGTTCGCCGCGAGCGACTTTATGATGGCGGCGGGCGGAACATACTCGATGCCGTCGACCCTTCGCGACATATCCTGCTCCCCAACACCGCGGGCTGTTATACCGCAGCCGACGCCGTTCGCTGTGCTCGATTGGGGCGTGAAATTCTCCGCGGCCTGGAAAACCCCGGCGCCGACTGGGTGAAACTTGAAGTTCTCGGCGACAGTCGTTCTTTGTTGCCCGACCCGGTGGAGACGCTGGCAGCGACCGAGCAGTTAGTGCGCGACGGTTTTCAGGTTCTTTGTTATACCTCCGACGATCCCGTAGTCGCGCGGCGATTGAAAGCTGCCGGGGCGACGGCCGTGATGCCGGCGGGCAGTCCGATTGGCAGCGGCCAGGGAATCTTGAATCCGAACAATATCCGCATCTGCCTCGAGTATCTCAAGGAAGGCGACCCCGGCTATCCGGTGATTGTCGACGCGGGTGTTGGTACGGCAAGCGACGTCGCGTTCGCGATGGAGCTTGGGGTCGACGGCGTGTTGCTGAATACCGCAATCGCGCATGCCCGCAATCCCGTGTTGATGGCAGCGGCGATGCGCGACGCCTGCCGTGCCGGCCGCGCGGCGTTTCTGGCGGGCCGTATTCCACGGCAGCTTTACGCCAGCGCCAGCAGTCCCGAGGAGGGCAACATTGCCACCCGTCCGCATTTCGCGAATGGATCGCACTCGTTTTGAGTTCCGAACCCTGCGGCGCGATGGGAGCGATCGCGGGCCGGGGGACAGGTGGACGGGATGACGAATTCGCTTGACATACTCGGTCCTGGCGGTCGCATCGCGAAGCGTCTTCCCCGCTACGAACACCGCGAGCCGCAGTTGCGGATGGCGCAGGCGGTGGAAGCCGCCCTGGCCGATGGCAGGCATCTGATCGTCGAGGCCGGGACGGGCGTCGGCAAGAGTTTTGGATATCTGGTCCCGGCGATCCTTCACGTGTTGGGCAAGCTGGCGCAGCGACAGGAATCCGAAAAAGTTCCCAAAATCATCATCTCAACGCATACCATCAACCTCCAGGAACAGCTGATCGGGAACGACCTGCCGTTCCTGCGCAGCGTGATGCCGGACGAGTTTACCGCGGTACTTGTCAAGGGTCGAAGAAACTACCTGAGTCGCCGGCGGCTGGGGCTTGCCGTAAACCGTAGTGGCCAGCTGTTCGGTTACGACAACGAGTTGCTCGAACTGCAGCAGATCGATCACTGGGCGGCGCGCACCACCGATGGCACGACGGCCGATCTCTCGTTCCGCCCGCAGGCGGCCGTCTGGGAGGAGGTGGCCAGCGACAGCGCCAATTGCCTGGGCCGCAAATGTGCGTTTTACGACCGTTGTTTCTATTTCCAGGACCGGCGACGGATGCAGAACGCCCAGCTGCTGATCGTCAATCACGCGTTATTTTTCAGCGATCTGGCGCTGCGGCGGCAGAAGTCCGGATTGTTTCCCAACTACGACGCCGTGATTTTCGACGAGGCCCATTCGCTCGAATCGGTCGCCGCCGAGCATCTCGGCTTGTCGATTACGTCCGGGCAGGTGCATTTCGCGTTGACGCGGCTGTTCAATCCCCGCACGGGACGCGGCCTGCTGGCGACACATGACCTGCGTCAATTGCGCCAGGCAACGACAGACTGCCTGACGGCCGCGGACCGGTTCTTCGCGGAATTGATCGACTGCGCCGCGCCGGCGGCGAACCGTCCCCGGCGCACGCGAGACGTCCTCCCGCTTCGAAACCGATTATCGCCGGCCTTGGGAGCGATCGCCGATACCCTGGGAGATTACGCGGAGCGGTTGACGGGCGCTGACGACGAGCACGACTTCACTGCGGCTCACCAGCGCATCGGCCAGCTCGGCCTTGCGGTCGAATCCTGGCACTCGCAAGCGATCCCGGACTCGGTCTATTGGCTGGAGGCGAACCGCACGAAATCGGATCAAACGCGCACCTCCTTGTTCGCCGCGCCGATCGATGTAGGGCCGATCCTGGCATCCAGTCTCTTCGCCGCCACGCGCAGCGTCATCCTGACCAGTGCCACTTTGAGCACAGGTCGTCCGCCGTCCTTTGACTTTTTTCAGAAACGGATAGGTCTGGAAAGTGCGACAGCGATCCAGCTTGGCAGTCCCTTTGATTATCGCCGACAGGCGAAACTGATCCTGCTGGACGGCATGCCGGACCCGGGCAACGAACGCGACGAATTCGAACGGCAGGTCATCGGCATTCTTCCCCGTTTCCTGGCCCGTTCGGACGGTCACGCCTTTGTACTGTTCACAAGTTTTGATCTGCTGCGGCGGGCCGTCGACTCCCTGTCGCCCTGGCTTTCGGAGCGGCGGATGACCTGCTTCAGCCAGGCAAGCGGGCAATCCCGCAAGCAGTTGCTCGATCAATTCCGCGCCACGCCGCGAGCGGTACTCTTCGGCACGGACAGCTTCTGGCAAGGAGTCGATGTGCCTGGCGATGCGTTACGCAATGTGATCATCACCAAGTTGCCGTTCAGCGTCCCCGATCATCCGTTGCTCGAGGCGCGGTTGGAGTCGATTCGCGACCGGGGCGGAAGTCCCTTCTTCGAATACCAGCTCCCCGAGGCGATCATCAAGCTTCGGCAGGGATTCGGGCGTTTGATCCGTTCCACAACGGACACCGGCATCGTCGTGATTCTCGACCCGCGGATCCGCACCAAAGCCTACGGTCGGACCTGCCTCGACTCGCTGCCGAACTGTGAAATTGAAGTGGAGCCGGCGCAGGGCGAGATTTTCGACGGTACGGGGCGTTGAACGCGATTGCGGCAGGGACCGCAAGCGGTCGGTGCGTAATTGCGGTGAAAAACCGCTTTGCTGCTCCAATTCCCTCGCCATTTCCTCTATAATGCCTGGCGCATGTTACCAGATCGGCAGCGAGGGATCGTTGAAGTAATGTTGCTCGCCGATGCCGGGCCTATCGTTGACGAAAAGGGGATCATCATATGCAGACTCGAGTCGGTACGCGCCGTCACTTTCTGGCCGCAGGCACTGCGGCAGTCGCTTATAGTTATCTGGTCGATTCCCGCGCGGTGGCGGCCGATCCGTTCCGCGGTTGGCCGGTAGGCGTGCAGAGCTATTCGCTGCGAGAATTCTCGGCGGAAGACGCAATCCGGCATATCCAGGGGATGGGAATCCATTACGTCGAATTGTTCAGTAAGCACCTGGCGGTCGATGCGAATGACGAACAGATCTCCGCGTTGAAGAAGATTCTGACGACCGCCAAGATCAAGATCAGCGCTCATGGCGTGAGCGGCTTCACCAGCGATCACGCGGCCAATCAGAAGTTGTTCGAGTTCGCCCGGCGGGCGGGATTCAACACGATCACGGCCGATCCCGCCCCCGACTCCTTTTCCAGTCTGGAGAAACTGGTCGACCAATACAAGATTCGCATCGCGATCCACAACCACGGCCCGAATCATCGCTATGACAAGCTCGATCAGGTCGCCAAGGCGCTGGAAGGGAAACATCCTCTTATCGGCGCCTGCGTCGATACCGGGCATGTAATCCGCACCAAACAGGACCCGGTGCAATGGGTACGGACCCTCAAGTCGCGGGTCTGGGCCCTGCATATCAAGGACGATGTCAAACAGGACGGCGGTTCGCAAAACGTGGTGTTGGGAAAAGGGCACTTGGACGTCGTGGGTGTGTTCCTGGCACTCAAGGAGATCCAGTTTCCTCGGGACGGGTCGATCTCCCTGGAGTACGAAGCCAACCCGCAGAATCCCCTGGAAGATATGCGTGCCTGCCTGGAGGTCACTCGGGAAGCGATCGGCAAGGTCGCCTAGGCGTTCGTCGACACCTGTTTTTTTGCGGGCGGACCGGCTCCTACGGACCGAGCGTATCGAACGGCAACTCCGCCCTGAAGGGCGGAATGCACCGGGAAATTCGCTCGCACTTCCCGAACCGTTGACCCTGCGATGGGCGGGACTTAGAGTAGAGGTTTGGGTGCTGTGGGGAGCGCGTCGTCGATGTTGGCAAAACGGGTAATACCATGTCTCGACGTCGATCGCGGGCGGGTCGTGAAAGGGACGAATTTTCTGCATCTCCGCGATGCGGGTGATCCGGTCGCCGTGGCCAAGCGTTACGAGGAGGAAGGCGCTGACGAACTGGTTTTTCTCGATATCACGGCCAGTCACGAAGCCCGCTCGATCATGATCGACGTCGTTGCGCGGACCGCGGAACAGGTCTTCATGCCGCTGACGGTTGGCGGAGGGATCCGCACTGTAGAAGACATTCGGGCTCTGCTGAATGCCGGTTGCGACAAAATCTCGATCAACTCCGCGGCGGTGCGGAACCCCGATTTTGTTCGCGAAGCGGCGCGACGTTTTGGCAGCCAATGTATCGTGGTCAACATCGATCCCAAACGTGTGAGACGGGATGACCGTACCGTCTTCGAGGTGCATATCAACGGCGGGCGCGTCGGGACCGGACTGGAGGCGGTGAACTGGGCTCAGCGCGTCGAACAGTTGGGAGCAGGCGAAATCGTATTGACGAGCATGGATTGTGACGGCACCAAGGACGGTTACGACCTGGAGATCACGCGCGCGGTCTGCGACAGCGTGTCGATCCCCGTTATTGCCAGCGGGGGAGCCGGCCGCCCGGAGCATCTCGCCGACGCGATTGCCCTGGGTCACGCCGACGCGGCGCTGGCGGCGAGTATTTTTCATTTTGGCGAATTCACGATCCGTGAAGCGAAGCAGTGCATGGCGGACCGGGGGATCGCAGTGAGATTTTGAACAAGTTACCTCAGTCAGGGGCTGCCCCTGACTCGAATTCCAAGGGAGTTTTAGATGGCGACAGCGCAATCCAACGAGAACCGCAGTGCGGCACCGGACGACGACGGTTTTGATATCTCCAAGTATTTTCACAAGAAGAAAGAACTGGAAGTCGACAAATTGTTTCGCGCCTTGGTGAAACTCGAGGGCAGTGACCTGCATATGAAAGTCGGTCGACCGCCGATGGTGCGCGTGCGGAACGAGCTGCGACCGCTCAACCGCGGCCCCGTCGACGCCGAGGAAATGGTGCGCCTGCTGGTGCCGATGATGAACGAACGCAGCCGCAAGTATTTTGACGAGGAAGGTGGCGCGGACTTCGCCTACACCTGCGAGGTGGACGGAATCATCTGGCGATTCCGCGTTAACCTGCTGCAGCAGATGGGAAACATGGGTCTGGTGGCGCGGCGTGTCAATAACAAGATCCCGGACTTCGCCGGCCTGTTCCTGCCGCCCTCCATTGAACGGCTCTGTAATTACGATCAGGGAATGATCCTGCTCGCGGGTGTCACCGGTTCTGGCAAGAGCACGACGATCGCGTCGATGCTGAACTATGTCAACCAGCGCGAGCGGGTCCATATCCTGACCTTGGAGGATCCGATCGAATTCGTGTTCACCGAAGACAAAGCGCTGATCAACCAGCGGGAAATCGGGATCGACGTCAAGGATTTCAAGATCGGCATGAAACACGCTGTGCGCGAGGATCCCGACATCATGTTGGTGGGTGAAATGCGTGACGAAGAGACGTTCATGACGGCGATTCACGCCGCCGAGACCGGCCACCTTGTGTTCGGAACGATCCACGCTTCCAGCGCTTCCTCGACCATCGGCCGAATTCTCGATCTGTTTCCCGAGGAGTTGCACGGGGCCATTCGCAGCGCGATCGCCTTTAACATGAAAGGCATCGTCGCCCAGAAACTGCTTCGCTCGATCCGCCCCGGTGTCGCCCGCGTTCCGACGGTCGAGATTATGATGTTCACTCCGATGATCAAGAAACTCGTGCTCGAGCTACAGGATCACAAGCTGCCCGACGCGATCCGTATCGGCGCGGAGGACGGAATGCAGGACTTTACCATGAGCCTAAAACATCTGATCGACGATCAGTTGATCGACCGTCCCACGGCGTTTGAAGTGGCGCCCAACCCCGACGCGCTGAAGATGGCGCTCAAGGGGATCAATGTCTCCCAGCCCGGCATCCTCTAAGAGTAGTTCCCTGTCATGGCGAAGAAGCAAGAAGTCGTCAAACTTCCGCACGAGTATTTTCCGCCGATTTCCTTTCAAGCGGCCGGTCCGGACAATCAAACGCAACAATCGAACATGATCCAGGCCCGGCAGAATCCGGCCTTCACGTTCGCCATGGCGTTGATCGCCGAGGGTCTGTGCAAGCGCGCGGACCAGATCGTCCTCGATTACACGCAGTCGGCGGTCGCTGTGCAATTCGCCGTCGACGGATTGCCCCAGAATGCGCCGCCGCGCGATCGGCAATCCGGAGATGGCATGCTGGTCTGCTTGAAAGTGCTGGCGAATCTCAAGCCCGGGGAACGTCGGGCGCGGCAGGAAGGAAAGATCACCGCGGACTTCCGCGGGCAGAAGTTTATCCTGCTGCTGTTCAGCCAGGGCGTCAAAACGGGCGAACGCGTGAGTATCAAGTTGCAGCCCAAAAAGAACCCCTTCGGCAGCCTGGAAGATCTGGGGATGCGCGACAAAATGCGCGAACAGTACAAGGAGACCGTCAACAGCGGTAAGGGCCTGACGATCCTCTCCGCGCCGCCCGGATTGGGGCTGTCCACGACCTGGAAATTCGCGATGGAAGCGGCCGACCGCTTCGTCCGTGACTTTGTCTCCGTGGAGCCCAAAGAAGGGAACGAAGAAGAGATCATCAACGTCAATCCTTATCGCTACAGCGTCGCCGCCGGAGAATCGCCGGACAAGATCCTGCCCACGGTGCTGCTCAAACAGCCGGACGCCATCGTTCTACCAGAGATCGTCAACAAAGAGACGATGCGCATTATTCTCCGGCACGTAGTCGAGGATGAAAAACTGGCGATTACTCGTATCCAGGCCCGCGACTGTTGCGAGGCCCTGCTGCGCGTGCGGCAATTCTGTGAAGACCCCGCCGCGTTCGCTCAGGCAGTGACCTTGGTGCTAAACCAGCGGTTGATTCGCAAGTTATGCGACTGCAAACAGGCCGTCCCCGCGCCGCCCCAGCTGCTGCAGCAGCTGGGCATCCCGCCGGGGCGAGTCCAGGTACTTTATCGCGAATGGCAGCCGCCGCCCCCCGATCCCAAGGCCAAGGAGCCGCCGCCGGTCTGTTCCAAGTGCCAGGGCGTCGGTTATTTCGGTCGTACCGCCATTTTCGAACTGATGATCGTCAACGATGCGATCCGTGAGGCACTGGTCAAGACACCTCAGCTGGAGGCACTTCGACAGGTGGCACGCAAGTCGGGTGTCAAATCGATCCGCGAGGAGGGCACCCTGCTGCTGGTCAAGGGGGTGACCTCGCTTCCGGAATTGCAGAGGATTATTCAGTTGGGCTAGGACGCCACGGTTCGCCCGAACCGGCGGCGGTCGGATTTCGTATCCGACTACACGACCGATACCGCGGTGATATCAACCATCCTGGATTGGAACAGCGAGGACTAAGCCATCGGAACCGCAATGCAGGAATCGATTGAAACGGAAAGCGACTCCCCCCAACTGGAACAGATGCGGTGGTCTGCCATCCTCGGACTGGCACTGGCCGCGTTCTCGTTCCTGGTATTGATTGGGCCGGCCTGGTGGTTTCTCCCGGTTCTGGCGACCGCCTGCTGCGGTCTAGCCCTGTGGGGACTCGACCCCGAATTACGAGCGCGTCGCCACCGCGTCGTGCCGTTGCTCGGATTATGCCTGTCGCTGTTTATCATCGGTCTGGCCCCGACGGCCCATTTTTCGCGATCCCGACACCTGGAGAGCCTCTGCAAGAAGTACGGGCGCGAGTGGATCGAAATGGTGATGCGAAAGCAGCTCCACGAGGCGCACCAAATGAGCTTGCCGATGAACGGCCGGGCGATTGATCACGACTCGATGTTGGAGCTGTACCGCAGCACGCAACGCATCGACCAGAATTTCATGTCGTTCGAGCAGAACACTGTAGTGCGACATCTGGTACTGCTCGGCGAAACCGCGGCCATCGAGTACGAAGGTATGACGGAAGCGCAGAGCAACGACGAATACGATGCGGTAACCCTGCATTATTCGGTTGTCGGCACCGCCGACGGCGCCGAACGGTCGGTCCCGCTGTCGCTGGTCTTGCGTAGAATGCGGCCGGTTGCCGGGCGCAGCAGCCACTGGGAAGTTCCCAACTTTGAGATCCGCGAACAGCCCTAGTTTTGGGTCGGGATCGCACGTGCGTCCCGCACACGATACCGAACCGTCCCCAATCTTTTTCCGCGGGCCGCGACCTGGCCAACCATCCTTTGCGCACGGGCCTCGTCTGGCGTGCGAACGCCGCAACAAGAGAAGAAAAATCGAGGGACATTCTGGATGACGACCAAACAAATCGACGAACAGATCGCGCGCTACTCGCAGGTCTGCACCAGCCTGGTCAGCGAAGTCGGTCGGGCGCTGGTGGGCCAGGAAATGATGGTTTCCCGCCTGCTGATCGGACTGTTGACGGGCGGGCATGTCCTGTTGGAAGGCGTGCCCGGACTGGCGAAAACGCTGGCGGTGCGCAGCCTGGCTCAGGCGATACAGACGGGCTTCTCCCGGATTCAGTTTACTCCCGACATGCTGCCGGCGGATGTCATCGGCACCGAAGTATTCAATCCCAAGGAGGCAACTTACAGCGTGAAGCGGGGGCCTGTATTCTCCAACCTGGTCCTGGCCGACGAGATCAACAGGGCTCCGGCCAAAGTTCAAGCGGCGCTGCTCGAGGCGATGCAGGAGCGGCAAGTGACGATCGGAAATCAGACCTTTGCCCTGGTGGAGCCGTTTCTGGTGCTGGCCACGCAGAATCCGATCGAACAAGAGGGTACCTATCCGCTTCCGGAAGCACAGGTCGATCGGTTCATGCTGAAGATTCTGGTCGGCTATCCAACGCGCGACGAGGAACGAAAAATCGTTGACCGGATGGGGGGCGGCCGGCCGCCGGCAACGCTGCAGCATGTTTCGACGCCAGAACAGATCCTGGAAGCTCGCGAGGTCGTCGAAAAGATCTGGGCCGACGAAAAAGTCCGCGATTACGTGGTCGATCTGGTGCGCACTACACGTTCGCCGTCGCAGTGCGGCATCTCCGGACTGGAAGGGATGATCGAAACGGGCGCGAGTCCGCGAGCCTCGATCTACTTGATGAAAGGAGCCCGGGCGCATGCGTTTCTGCAGGGACGAAGCTACGTCACGCCCCACGATGTCAAGGTGATCGCTCCCGACATCCTGCGGCATCGCGTGGTTCTGACCTACGAGGCGGAGGCCGAGGGGAAGACTGCGGATGACATCATTCGCAAGATACTCGACAACGTACCTGTACCTTGACCATTTCACCTTTCGTTTTGTGACGATGGCTCGATGCTCGCTCGAGACTTGATCCAGCGTGTTCGCGAAATTCAGATCCATACGGGACGGCAGGTGGCCGACGTCCTGGCTGGTCAGTATGTCTCCGTGTTTCGCGGTCGCGGCGTGGAATTCGAGGAAGTTCGACCTTACGTGCCTGGCGACGATGTGCGGACGATCGACTGGAATGTGACGGCGCGCATGGGAGAACCGTTCGTAAAGCGTTACGTCGAAGAGCGGCAGCTTTCCTTGATGCTGATGGCCGATATTTCGGCTTCCCAGGATTTTGGATCCGGGGGGCGGTCCAAGCGGGAGGCGGCGGCCGAACTTTGCGCATTGCTGGCCTTTTCCGCGACGCGCAACGACGATAAGGTCGGGCTGACGCTTTTCCACGGCGGAATCGAAAAGTACATTCCTGCCCGAAAGGGCCAGCGCCATTCGCTTCGCGTGGTGCGCGAAGTATTGGCGCATGGGACAGACGACCTGGCGACGAACGCGACGAACGTGGGTCGCCGGGCACGCTGGCTGCCCTGGGGCCGCCGGCGCGCTTGGGCACCGTCCGGGAGACAGGCGACGCATATCGCCGGCGCCATGGAATTCCTGATGTCCGTGACGACGCGCAAATCCGTCTGCTTCGTGGTCAGCGATTTCCTGGACGATGATTACCTGCCGGCCATGCGGATGGCCAACCGCAAGCACGATGTGATCGCCGTCCTGATTACGGATCCTCGAGAACTCGAATTTCCGGCCGTCGGTCTGATGCGATTGCAGGATGCCGAGACCGGTCGAAATGTCGCGGTCGACACCGGCTCCCGACAATTTCGCGATCAGGTGCGCACCTTGGGCAACCAGCGCGTCGAATCGCTGCGACGGGCGTTGGGAGCTTCCAGCATCGACTTCATTCATATCGATGCAGCCGGTTCGATTGTGGATCCCCTGGTGAAGTTCTTTCGCATGCGGGAACGGAGAATGCACCGATGAGCCTTCTCCACTTCGTTCGGCGCGCGCCGTCAAGCGCACGCGCCGCCCCGATCGCCTTCGGCTCGATCACCGCCCTCGCCCTGCTCGTGCCGACCAGCCTGGTGGCTTCATCGGCGAACGACGAGCCCTTGATTCGCTCGACCGAATCGGGACCGGTGAAGGTCGAATTGCGTCTGGAACCGGCCCGACCAACAATCGGCGACACACTGCTGTTAACGCTTACCGTGACGGCCGAGCAAGGGGTGGAACTCCTGATGCCGGAATTCGGAGAGGCACTGGAGCGGTTTACGATTGTTGACTTCGTGCCACGCGAACGCGTGGACGACGCGCGGCGCACCGTTTCGACCCAGAGGTATCGTCTGCAGCCGCCATCTTCCGGCCGGCAGCTCATTCCACCGATCATGGTCGAATATGTCGATCGTCGACCGGGCCAGCGATCGGCACCGGAGGGATTGGACGCCTACGAGGTTTTGACGGACCGATTGGAGTTTGAAGTCGGATCGGTACTGCCCGGCGACGGTGAGCTGGAGTTGCGACCGGCGCTGGGGGAACTCGGCCCACGCGCGGTGCCTTCCGAATCCAAGGGCCGCTTGCTGACAATGATCGTGGCTCTGGTGGCGATCATCGTGCCGCTGGCGATCTGGGGCGCATTGCGATGGCGTCGTCGTGCGCAGCGGCTGACCGCCTACCAGTTGGCCCGTGCCCGGCTGGATCGGTTACTTGCCAAGCCATTCCCGGGCCCACAGCAGGTCGATCCGTTCTTTGTCGAACTGTCGGCGATCGTGCGGCGGTACCTGGAGGATCGCTTTGAACTTCGAGCCCCCGAATTGACGACCGAGGAATTCCTGGTTGCCGTCGGCCAGGCGGGAGCATTTTGCCGGGAAAGTTTCTCGGCGATCTCACCGGAGCACCAGGCGTTGCTCCGCGAATTTCTGCGACTGGCAGATCTGGTGAAGTTCGCCGGGATTCAGCCCTCCAACGACGACATTCGGCAATCGATCGATGCCGCGGGAAGGTTCCTCGACGAAACCCAACAGAACGCACCGATGGTCGCCGGGATTTCCTTCGATCGTGCACCGGCGAAGGCAGGTTAGGAGCGCCGCATGGAGTTTCGCGACCCGCTGTTCATGATTCTGTTAGTTCTCATTCCGTGGTTGTTCCTGCGCGGCCTGCGGTCACCTAACCTGATTCGCTATTCGTCGTTGGACTTGCTTCGCGGGACGCCTCGATCGTTGCGTGCCCGTTTGACATTCCTGCCTTCGCTGCTGAATGCAATGGCGATGGCGTGTATGGTGGTGGCGGTCGCCGGACCGAGAACTCCGAACGCCGAAACGAAGATCAGCCGTGAGGGCATCGCCATCATGGCGGTTGTTGATCGATCGGGATCGATGCATGCACGCGATCTGGTGAAGAATGACTTGAGTGTCGATCGGCTGGCGGTGGTCAAAGACGTCTTTCGGCAGTTTGTGTTGGGCGGGCAGGCCGGTACCGGGCGTCCCGACGACATGATCGGACTGATCGCCTTCGCCGGCTACGCGGACAGCCTTTGTCCGCTCACATTGGATCATGGGAATCTGATCACGATTGCCGACGATCTGCAGATCGCGCGGCAGAGGGACGAGGACGGAACAGCGATCGGTGACGGGCTGGCGCTGGCGGTGGAGCGGATCCGGCAAAGTACGGCGAAATCGAAAGTGATTGTGTTGCTCACCGACGGCGTCAACAACACCGGGGTTGTGACTCCCGAACAGGCGGCTGATCTTGCCGCCGCGGAGCAGATTCGGGTCTACTGTATCGGAGCGGGCACGAACGGACTTGCTCCGTATCCCGTGATCGACCCGTTCAGTGGCCGGGAGAGGCTCGAACCGATCCGCGTGGAAATCGACGACGAGTCGTTGCGCAAACTGGCGGAGAAAACCGGCGGACGATTTTTCCGCGCCACCGACAAGGAAGGGCTGGCCCGCGTTTACGCCGAGATCGACCAATTGGAAAAAACGAAAGTTACGGAACAACGTTTTCTGCAGTACACGGAACATTATGCCGGCCTGTTGATGGCCGCACTGGGAATGCTTGTTGCCGCGATCGTCGGAGGCGGTACCTGGCTGCGCGCGCTGCCTTGACCGAGTCGACGTGTTCGTAGGGAACGTGATGATGAGCGATCTGTATTTTGCCGAACCGCAATGGCTGCGTGCCCTTTGGCTGCTGCCCGCGCTGCTCGCGTTCGTTTATTGGCTGGCATGGCGGGGCGACTTCGCACTGGCACGATTTTTGTCCGCCCGGATGCAGCAGCCGCTTGTCAATCGCCTGTCCGTTGCGCGTCGCAGGCTGCAGTGGGCCTGCTGGTCGTTTTCGATCGCCGGACTGCTCGTCGCGCTTGCTCGGCCGCAGTACGGACTTACATTTCAGGCCACTCCCAAGCTGGGCGCCCAGATCATCTTCTGCCTTGATGTGAGCAAGTCGATGCTTGCGGAAGACACGGTCCCGAATCGACTTGATCGCGCCAAAGCCGAGATCGCCGATCTGCTTACTTACCTGCGGGGCGACCAGGTGGGACTGATTGCGTTTGCGGGACGAGCGGCCGTGCTCTGCCCGCTGACTCCCGATTACGGATTCTTCCGATTGATTCTTGACGAAGCAGGACCGCAGAGCGTGGGTCGGGGCGGGACGCGACTCGAGGAGCCGATTCGCAAAGCCCTGCAGGGGTTCCGCACCGAAACCGACGTTTCACGCGTGCTGTTCCTGATTACGGACGGCGAGGATCACGATTCCCATCCATTGGACGCGTCCCGGGCAGCGGCCGAACGGGGGATCAAAATCCTCTCGATCGGATTCGGCGACGAGGCCGGCAGCGAACTGTTCGTCCGCGATCCGGCGACCGGCGCGCGCACCCAGGTGCGCGACGCGACGGGACGACCGGTGGTCACTCGTTTGGACGGACAGACTCTGCGCGAGATCGCCTTGGCTACCGACGGGGTGTACATTCCGGCGGCTACCGGTGCTCTCGACCTGAAATCGATCTACGACGCGCATATCGCGCCAATGGTGCGTGGGACCGGCGACGCGCGCGGCCACGCGCAGCGAAAGGATGCGTTCCAATGGCTGATCCTGGCCTCCTTCGTCTCCCTGTTTGTCTCGATACTCGCCGGATCGGGTTCGGCTCCTGAAGCGCGAGTCTCCGCAACGCTGCTGCCCTCGCTCAAGAAGGCAGCCGCCGTGGCATTGATGATTGCCCTGCAACCGATTCTGGTTGGGGCGCAGCCGCCGTCCCCAGCACTCCAGGATTCGATCGAGCCAGAACCGTCCTCGCTTGACAACCCGGCGCCAGGCAAAGAACCAGCCGACCCGCGCGACCTTTACAATCTCGCCTTGACCTATCTGTCGTCCGACTTGGATCGAGCCGAGCGGATGCTGATTTCCGCGCGACAACAGGCCGGCACCGACGGCGACGTGCGATTTCGATGCTCCTACAACCTGGGAGTACTGGACGCGGCTCGCGCCGAGCAACTGCTGCCCGACGATCCCCAGGACTCCCTCCAGAAACTGCAGCGCGCCGCCGATTGGTTCCGAGATGCGGCACGACTTCGTCCCGACCACGGCGACTCCCGCCACAATCTCGACGTGATCCTGCGCCGAGCCTTGGAATTGTCCGATTCTTTAGCGCGGAAAGACGAGCGCGATCTGACGCAGCGGCTCGACGCACTGATCGAATCCCAACGCGCGATTGTCAATTCCCTGCGACCGGTTGTGGATCAAGTCGGAACGGAGCAGAATCCCGACAGTCCGGAAACCGTCGAGCGATGGCGCAGCGAATTCCGGCAACTGGCATTGCAACAACGCAAGCTGCTGGCCGAAGGACAGTCGGTCGCGCAGGCCGCGCGCGACGAGCATTCCAATCTGGCCGCCAAGCCGCAGAACGATCGTACGCCTAAGGAACAACTCCGAATCGCCCAGCTCGATCGGCTGTTGGAATTCACGAGTCGCGCGGAACAACGCGTGGGGCAGGCCCATAGCCAATTGCGGCGGCGACAAGCCGCCCGCGCATTCCGTCGAGCCGCATCAGGACTTGTTGAATGGAAGCGAGCCCGAGATCAATTGCGTCAACCCCTGGAGATACTCGACGTCCTGCTTGCCGACGGCTCGTCGATGATCGAGTTGACCCGACAAAGAGCGAACGGTACCCCCGGGCAGTCCGCAGGGCAACTCGCTGCCTGGCTGGATGCCGAATATCTGCACGACGACGCTGCCTCGTTCCAGGAACGCTTAGGGGAATTTGTCGAGCTGTTGCGGCATGCGTTACCTGATGATTCTTCGGCTCCCAGCGGTCCCTCAACCGCCGAGCAGGTGGCAAAGGTCCAGGAGGAACGGCAGTTTGCGGAGCAAGTTCGCGAGGCACTGCCGATGTTCGATCAAGCCAAGGCGAACATGCAGAACGCCTTGGAACAGCTTGCCGACGACCACTGTGGCCAGGCGCTTGAGCTGGAAATGCAGACTCTCCTCGAACTGCGGAATGCGCGCGAGTTATTCCTCGATCTGCGGGGGGTGATTGAACTGGCCTTCGCGCGGCAGCAGTTGGTCGAACAACTGTTGCAATCGATTCTCCCTGGCGAGGTCGATTCCGGCGCACCGGAGTCAACCTCGGAAGGCCCATCGCAAGTTGATTTGCCTCCCGAACAACGCGATCAATTGCTGAAGCTGCTCAAGGAGGTCCAAAGCGAAAACCAGTCGAGAACGGTCAGGCTCGCCAAGATGCTTGAAGAGGAAATACGGAAGACCGAAACGTCGGCCCCGAATGACGGCGACGCCGAGAAAGCCGCGGCAACCCCGGGCAGCCAGGCCGCGTCCGATGCCCAGACTCGGAACGACACCACCATCGAATTGCAGCGGTTGGAGATTGCGCGAGAATTGACCGCAACAGCGAGGCAGGAGATACGGCTCGCGTTGGAGAGTCTTGAATTGCCTTCGAGCGAAGAGGCTGCCCACCCCCCGCCGGCCGATGGCGATCGGGCACATGCCGATGCGCCGGCTACCGACGTGCCGCGTTTGAACGGACCTGCTGCCGCCAGGCCGCACGTAACCAGCGCAACGCAAGCGCTTCGTGAATTGCGGCGTCTTTTCTTCTCCGTCATCGAGCACCTGCGCGAAACGGCACAGCGGCAGAGCAAACTGAATGATGACACCGAGCAAGCCATCGTGGCGCGCGGTCTGGACGAGTCCGCGACCACCGACAGCCAGAACTCCCAGCGGGACGATCTGCGGCGGTTTGGTCCGTTGATCCACCGTCAGCAGGAATTGCAATCGATTGCCATGCAGATTTCCGGCGCGCTCGACGAACAGGCATCGCAAACGACATCCCAACCGGCGATGGCGCCCCAAGCGTCAGCGCCGCAACGATCCGGCACAGATACCGACCCTCAAGTCGACGCTGCGGAGTCGACGCGCAAACTTCAGGAGGCCGCCGCTTTCGTGCGGGAGGCGACCGAAGCGATGGGCGCTGCGCGTCAGCACCTGGATGATGCAGCGCATACCGACGACGCGGATCGCGATCCTGCGAGGTTCCAGGAGGGGCGAACCTCGCAGGATCAGGCGCTGCAGAAGTTGATCGAGGCTCTACGGCGATTGCAGCCGCCCCAATCGCAAGACCCCAAACAGGACCCGCAATCAGGTCAGGACCAGCAGCAACAGCAGCAACAGCAACAGCAGCAACAGGACCAGCAGAAAGACCAACAGGACGCTTCGTCTCCCGCTTCCGATCCGGCCCGCCTGCTACAGAAGCTTCGTGATCGCGAGGCGCAACGCCGTAAGGATCGTGAGAAGCGACAGCGTGGGGGACAAGACCCGGTCGACAAGGATTGGTGAACGATGTGGCGGTACGGAAAATCATGGTGGGTCATTTTGATATTATTGTGGGCGATCGGCCTCCGCGGGCGCCTGCTTCACGGACAGGATGTGCGGCTGCGGGTTGCGGTGCAGGAGCCGCCCTATTATGTGGGCGAGCCCGCGGTAATTCAGTTTACGGTCGACGGTTTCGAGGAAGGCCCGGAGCCCAGCGTCGCCATCGACAACGGCAGCGGCGAGTTACCGTCGGGACTGCGAGCGAACATCGCGGCAATTAATCCTAGCGTGGTGTCCCAAGTGATTCAACGCAACGGACAGATCTTCCAAAGCCGGCGCGTTACCTATCAGATCCAGTACGTTGTCACCGCCGATGAACCGGGTGAATACCAGGTCGGACCGTTTCTTCTATCGCAAGGCACGCTGGAGGGCCGGGCAAAGGCGGTTTCACTCCGCTTCGGAACCGTGCCGATCGATCCGCGAATGCGCATCCGGCTGACGTTGCCCGAGCGACCGATTTACCCGGATCAACGAGTGCCTGTCGGAGTCGAGTGGTGGTTTGACGGCGAAGTCGAGAACATCCTGAAGCTGGCGATCTATTCGCCGCTGTTCGACCAATTCCACTTTGCCCCCGATCCTCCCGCGGACCGCAGAAGCTCGCAGTTGCCGATTGACACGAAGGCCGGCCGCCTGGCTTTGGCGGCCTCGGTGCGTCAGGAGCAGGACGACGACCAGCGATTTGTCGTCTTGTCCGCTCGGCGGACGTTGATCCCGGACAAACCGGGCGAGTATCTTCTGGGGCCGATCCGGGCCACGGCTCGTCGCGCGACGGAATGGGCTCGGCCTCGATCGCCGTTCGACGATATTGACGATCGCGGTTTCGGAGGCTCGCTGTTGCGCGGCTTCCTGGACGAACGCCGCCGGCCGTCGCGCACGGAATTAGGTCGAGTCGAAGGCGAACCGTTGCGCGTCACGGTCAAGCCGTTTCCGCAGGAGGGCCGCCCAGCCAGTTTTGCCGGCGCCGTGGGCAGCGGATTTTCCGTCGATGTGGCGGCCGATCGCACCGTCGTCCGGGTCGGCGATCCGATCGGCCTGCGGGTTTCCCTTCGTGGCGACGGCAACCTGGAAAACGCCGGATTGCCGAATCTGACCGCCGATGGGGGTATGGACCCGCAGCGTTTTCGCCTGCCGGATGGGGAACCTCCCGGCGCATTTGCCGACGACACCAAGACGTTTCAGATTTCGGTGCGGGTAACCGACGAAGCGGTTGACGAGATACCCGCACTGTCCTTTTCCTGGTTCGATCCGCTGACCGAAAGCTACCAGACGGCGCATTCCAAGCCGATTGCGCTGCGAGTGATGCCGGCCCGAGTTGTCTCGGCCAGCGACGTGGTGCGTTCGAGCGCCGCCGCTTCGACTCCCCATGACGAGTCCAGCGACCAACGTTCCGCATCGGGAAGTCAGGTCGCGAAAGCGGACTCGGCGAGCGACCGCAGCGCGCTGTTTCTTTTCGGCGCCGAGCTTTCCGTGGAATCCGATCCCGGCATTGTTCTGGGTTCGACGGATGGTTGGCATGAATCGATCGTTTCGCGCCTGCCGTTGACCCTGTATTTCCTGGGAGCCGTGGCCGTGGCGATCGCCGTCTGGGACCGTCGGCGGACTTCGGTCGATCCGAGGATCACGCATCAACGCAGAGTCTTGTGCGAACAACGAGCCCGAATCGAACGTGCGCGGGGCCTCGACGCCCGCGCTGCCGCACGCGAGGTCTCAGCCGCGCTGCGTCTGGTCCTGGCGGAATCGTCCGACCTGGACCGCGACGCGGCCTCCGAGCTGATTGCCCGTTGCGAATCGATCGAGTACGCGCCTCAGTCAAACGGTGATCGGCCGTTCGACGAAGCGCTCCTTACTTCCGCGCTGCGTATCACGAATGGTGGTCCAAAGTGAAGCAGTCCGCAGCAATCGCGTTGTTGGCCGTCTGGATGCTTGCCCGCCCCTTGCCGGTTCGCTCGACGACCGAAGCGGCCGACAGCAGCGCCGAACAACTTCGGAAAGCGGTATGCGAGTACCGCGCGGCCCTCGACGCGCACGAGCGTGACGAGCGTCTGGCGCGCTTTCGCACCGCCGAGAACCTCTTCCAGCGTCTGATTTCCGGCGACGCGGATCTTCGCGGAGCACGAAGTCCCGCATTGTTCGTCAACCTGGGCAACGCGGCGCTGGGAGCGGAGCGGATCGGTGCCGCGATCCTGGCCTACCGACGCGCTCTGCGACTCGACCCACAGCATGTTCGAGCCCAGCAGAATCTGCAGCATGCGCGGACGCTGCTGCCGGATTGGGTGCCGCTGCCCCGCGAAGACAACTGGGTCGATTCATTGCTCGCGGGCGCGCCGCTCGCACCTCGTCAATTTTCGATCGCATTGGCCTTCGAGTTCCTGGCGGCCGCACTATGCCTGTCGATCGCCATCCGTTGGAGGATCGGTTGGTTGCGTTCCATCGCCGTACTGTTGGCCATCGCCTGGGCTCTTTGCGGTAGCTGGTACCTTTACAAGAACGCAAGACCAGCCTACGAAGGAGCCGTCGTCAACACCGACGATCTGCTCGCGCGAAGCGCCGATTCGTCACGAGCCCCCGCCCGATTCCCCCAACCCGTGCCGGCCGGAACCGAGGTGGAACTGATGGAAACCCGCGAGGATTGGGCGCATGTTCGATTCGCCGACGGGCGGGACGGATGGCTCCCCCGCGGCGCATTGGAAACAATCGACCAATGATCAGGGGGCGGGAGTCTTTGGCGGCGACGACGTTTCTGATAGTAAGCTGTTGGCGCCAAAGACTCCCGACCCCTGCGTTATCGCTGCTTCGCGCTTTCCAGCACACGGCGGTAGATGGTGAGCGTGCCTTCGACCATGGCCTCGGCCGTAAAATGCTGCCAGGCCCGGTCGTTGGCTCGCAGCGGATCGACTCCTGGAATCGGTAATCCCTCAGCAAGCGCCTGCAGGGCGTCGCTGACCGCCTCGGCCAACGCAGATGGATTTTGAGGAGGTACCATACGCGCTACCGCCGCGCCGTCGCCGCATGGCCCCACAAGATCGGGAATTCCGCCGGCGGTGGTCGTGATGATGGGCGTTCCGGCGAACATCGCATCAATCAGTGTGGAACAGAGTCCTTCCTGGACCGACGGCATTACCATCAAGTCAGCCGCTCGGAGCAGGTCGGGCACGTCCGATCGATAACCCAGAAAGCGAAAAAACGGCTGTAGTTCGAGTCGTGCAACTTCCGTTTCCAATGGGCCTCGCAGTTCGCCATCGCCCGCACAAACCGCGATGACCTGAGGGAACCGCTTGACGACCGTTTTCAAAGCCGCCAACAGGTCGCGATGGCCCTTGGCCTCGGTGAGTGTCGCCACCGTGACCAGAAGCAATTTGTCGTCGGCGATTCCCAGGCTGGCCCGACCGCGCCGACGGTCTCCCGAGCTGGCCCGATCCGGATCGACGCCGTCGTGGACGATGGTGATCCGGGACCGATCGATACCTGACGCGCAGCAGGCCTCGGCGACGGTAGTGGACACCGGGACGACATGATTGGAAAACCATCGGTAGCGCCAAGCGGAACGGATTGGAAAATCAACGCGCCGCGCGGCGATACGGGCCGGAATGTTGAGTCCCACGCAGGCCAGGCCACCGCCGGTGAGTGCGTGGGAGTCGTGCAGGTGAATCACGTCGGGCAACCGCCGCCGCAACGCTGCGCGCATCCGGACGATCGCGGCTGGTCCGCGTCCGCCGCCCGGCAGCTCCTGGACGGAAAACTCCGCCGACTTCATGCGGATTGAGAATTCCCCTCCCGCGCGAGCGAAAATCAGATTTTCATGTCCCCGAGCGCGCAGGCCTTCACACAACAACCTCGCCTGCTCTTCTCCGCCATGCCAGCCGCGCTGCGTGCTGACGTGGGCGACGGTCAGTCGACCCGTGGCAGCCGCTCCCGCCGGCAGGTTGCGGGAGTCACCTTCGTCCATGATGGCCATTCCGATCCTGTTGCTGCTCCGCGGTTCCATGCTCGTTTGCGCGCTCCGTCCCCGGCCAATCTTAGCAAACTTTGCCCGCCGCGTCTGTTTCGCTTGCCGCGAGACGAGCCGCTGCATCCTCTCGTCATGGCACGTCATCCCGCTTGTCGTCGATTTTGGCCTGCCCGATCGTCGAAGTCCCATTGCCGTTCTCGCGCGGACCCGCCGCGCAGGAACCACTCCCTCACGTCTTCACACCCATCGACGGCAGTACGTAACGATTCGCCAGAAACCAGGCCACAAGCACACCGATCAGAATTCCAATGTCTCGCATGATTCAACTCCTCACTACCTCGCGTATCGTCGCAAGGCCCTTCCTGGCCGGCGACTTGCCAACACGAACATCTCCATCGACACCGCTCACGACGACCGACATGAAACTGGCGACGTACCCTCGGGTGTCGTGGGGTTCGCTTCACGATTCGACGCGCCGGACCGCAAATGCTCGTTCATTTTCTCGACGCCGGTTCACACTTCTAGACGGGCCAGGAGGCCCTTCCTACCGGGCCCTTCCTACCGGCCCCCTCCTACCTTGCGGTTCGGAAGCTTGTTATTTCAAAGCCACAAACCGCACGCAAACCGGATTGGGAACCGGGATGCTCGATTCGGTCGGGTTCAATTCGCCGGTTTTCTGATCGATGCGGAAAACGATCAAATTGCCCCCGGATTGGTTCGCCACCAGCATGTACTTGCCGGTTGGCTCAATAGCGAAGTTGCGCGGGGTCTTGATGCCGCGACTCTGGTGGCCGACCGCGGCCAGTTCCCGCGTTTTCGAGTCAATCGAAAAAATCGCGATCGAGTTATACGGATCGCGGTTGGAAACGTAGACAAATCGGCCCGACGGGTGAACGACGGTCTCGGCGGTACTGCCACCGTTACGCGTCGCGTCTTTGGGCAGCGTCGAAAGCACTTGCTTGCGAGTCATGGAGCCCTTGGCCGCATCGTAATCGCAGGCGATGATCGTCAGGTCGGTTTCGCCGTTGACGTAAGCGCTCTTGCCATCGGGGTGCCAGGCAAAGTGCCGCGGACCGGCACCTTGAGGCGTGTCGAATGCCCCGTGCCGCTTCAGCGTGCCCTGGGAAGCGTCAAAGGCGTAGATCAACACTTGATCCAATCCCAGATCGCAACAGAAAGCGAACTTATTTGCTTTGTCCAGATGAATCGAATGACCATGCTTGCGTTTCCCCTCGTGCTGCTGAAACGACGTCGCCTTACCGAGTCGGCCGTCCGCGTCGATTGGCAGGCAGATGCAGCTTCCTCCCGTATAGTTAGCAGCCAACACGAATTTTCCCGTTGGGTCGACGACCAGGTGGCACGGCGCGCCACCCTGCGATGGCTGTGAGTTAAGCACCGCCAGCTTCCCGGAGGCGCCATCGATCGACAGCGCACTGATCGTTGCAGCGCCTTCGTTCACCGCGTACATGAACTTGCCGTTAGGATGAAATGCCAGAAACGACGGGTCGTTGGTCTCGCCTGCCACTGTTGCGGGCGTCAACGCTCCCGTCCGCAAATCGAATTCGCACTGGTAGATCCCCTTGCTCTCACCACTGGTATAGGTACCAAGATAAACGCGGTACTTTTCCTGACCGTTCGACGGCGTGGCGGACACGAGCGACAAAGAAAACAGCAGGACGATCGTTGACAGTATTCTGGACGTCATGGATGCGATCTCCGAGTATTTCCGGGCGACGTGGAATGCAAATGTGACTGAGGATTGTCGCCGAATCCAGTTGACCGGTCTACCGTGGGTCACCGTTTTTGACCCAAACCGGGTGGCCGGACTTATCCGCCATCATCCGCGAGGATGATGGCCACAAGTGGGTCGATTTCCTACCATGGAGTCTCGGAGAGACGGGCATGTTTTCAATTCAGGGACCGCGCGGACGGCTTTGCGATCGGAGTTCGCGTCGCGAGCTGCTGACGATCGGTGGCTCAACATTGCTCGGACTCAGTTTGACCGATCTTTTGCGGTTGGAAGCGGCAGGCGAAACATCGCGTGCCCAGCCGGTTGGCTTCGGGCGAGCCGACTCCGTCGTCCTGGTCTATTTACAAGGTTCCCCTAGCCATATCGACCTATGGGACCCGAAACCCGATGCGCCGCTGGAGATTCGCGGCGAATTCAAGCCGATCGCGACCAACACTCCGGGTCTGTTCCTGGGCGAGGTCCTGCCAAAGCTAGCGCAGCAATCCCAGCATTTCACGGTCGTGCGTTCGATCGGAGTCGACCCGAAAGGACTGCGCAACCATGGCGCGGCGATCTACATGATGCTTACCGGCCATGACCCGACGAATTTCTCGCCCACAGGACTGGCCCAGCCACCATCGCGCAACGATCTCCCTTCCCTGGGAGCGAACATCGCCCGCTATCGGCCAGCCGAGCGGGACAGTTTCAGCAACGTGGCGCTGTGTGGGCCTGTGTTGGAAGGCAAGGAGAGCGGCGTAGCGCAATCGGCCGGACTGCTTGGACCGGCCTATGACCCGTACCGCGTTTACGACGATCCGACGCGGCCAATCCAACTCACAGGATTCTCGCTCCCCGCCGACATGCCGCTGGAGCGACTCGTTTCCCGCGTCGACTTGAGGAGAAAGTTAGATGAGTCGTTCGCCGAACTGCGACAGCGTCACACATCCTTCGATGCGCACTATGACTGCGCGTTGGCGCTGGTTCAATCGTCGCGAGCGATCGGCGCATTTCACCTGGAGTCGGAAAAGCCGGAATTGCGAGAACGGTACGGCATGACGAAATTCGGGCAAAGTTTGCTGCTAGCGCGACGACTAATCGAAGCCGGCACGCGATTTGTCCAGGTCACCTGGCCCGCTCGATCCGACGACGAACCGATGCCTGGTCCGGACGGATCATGGGACACGCACCGCAACAATTTCCCGATGTTGCGCGAGCATCGTTGCCCGATTTTCGACCATTCGTTGTCGGGCTTTCTCGAGGACATGGCCGCGCGCGGCTTATTGCAACGCACACTGGTCGTGGCGGTGGGAGAGTTTGGTCGCTCGCCGAAAATCGGCGCGCCCACCACCGACAACGTCGGACCTGGCGGGCGGGATCATTGGCCGGAGTGCTACAGTTTTCTGATTGCCGGAGGCGGCACACAGCCGGGCCAGATTTACGGGCAATCCGATCGCCACGGCGGCTGGCCGAAGCTGGACCCCGTCCATCCGTACGATCTGGTGGCCACGATCTTCCATAGCCTGGGCATCGATCCACGCACGGAATATTACGACACGTTGCGGCGTCCCCGACAGCTCGTGCAGCGCGGCAAGCCACTGCTGGGCCTTTTCTAGTTGAATCACCATGCGACTGCTGCTGGAATATACCCCCGATTCCGGTTCGACCGCATCGATCTGGCTCTCGGTCGATCAGGCAGTCACCATCGGACGCACCGCCAAGGCCGATAACGTCATCGCTCACGACGCGCAGATGTCGTCGCTCCATTTTCGCGTCGAATGCGGGCAAGCGGGGGGCCGCGTCCGCGACCTCGCCAGTACCAACCGTACCTTCCTCAACGGTCAAAAAATCGTCGACGCCGTTATCCGCGACGGTGACTGCCTTTTGGCCGGATCGACGAAGTTGGCTGTGAGAATTGAATCGATGCGGGGGACGGATCCCGTCGAATCTCCGCGCGAAAGTTGCGCCGCCCTTGTTCCTCGTCACCCGCCGAAAAACGGCTCGCAAAACCGTTGAAGTAGCGGATCGATCCGTCCGATCGCTCGATGCTCACCGTCACATTCTTGCCGACGATCTCGTTGTGTTTTATGTCCGGCTGCTCGGAGATCATGTCCAGGGTGAAATGAAACAACTTTGATATTTCCTCACGACCGGAAAAAGCGGTGACGAGCAGCGCGTTGGGGCCCAGCGGCGTTCCCAGCTTGATCTGGCGGTTTTCTTGCGTCAGTGGCATCGGAACCCCTCTCCAATCGTATCGTCGATTCGATGGTGGCGGCCCGCTACGGAATCGGTGCAAGCCGGGCAAAGTACCGCAAAGCGCTGGAAAAGGTAACGGTCAGGCTGGCCGATTCCACACGGCGCCGCAATGCTCCCGTTATCGTCAGAGGGGGATGATGGTTGCGACAAATCCGTCCATAATCTTCAATTTGCCGCTCGACGTAGGCTGGCCGATCAGCCGGCTGCGGCAAGGTCGAGATCGAATGTGACCGGTTCGAGTGTGCCGACCTGATCGGTGTCCGGGCAGCTCGCCGAGTAGGAATCCGACATGCCAACATCGTTCTTCAGGCCTGATCAAAGCTTGCGGCTCGTGTTTGCCGGAATCGCCGGCATGACACTTACGCTCGTCCTCGCCGTAACGCAGTCAACAGCCGCCGAATCGACGCGGAAATTCAACGTCGTTTTCATCGCGATCGATGACCAGAACGACTGGATCGGACATTTGGACGGGCATCCTCTGGCGCGGACGCCGCATCTCGATCGGCTGGCCGAACGTGGAACGACGTTTCTCAACGCACATTGCCAGGCGCCGCTTTGCAACCCGTCGCGCACCAGCCTGTTACTCGGCCTGCGTCCCAGCACCACGGGAATCTATGGCCTTGCCCCCTGGTTTCGAACCGTCGACGGATTGCGGCATCGCGTTACCTTGCCGCAACATTTTCACGCTCACGGTTATCGCACGCTGACCGCGGGAAAGATCTTTCATGGCGGCGCGGGAAACGCCGCGGCCAGGGCGGAGGAGTTTGACGTTTGGGGACCGGCGGGAGGCATCGGCGCCGTCCCACCCCAGAAACTGGTCGGTGAGACCCCGATGGGCAACCACCCGTTGATGGACTGGGGGTGTTTTCCGCACCGCGACGAGGATAAAGGTGACTACCAGGTCGCGAGCTGGGCTGTGGAACAGATTCGTGGCGCGGACCCGCAGCAGCCATTCTTCCTCGCCGCGGGCTTTTTCCTGCCGCACGTCCCCTGCTACGCGACGCAGCGCTGGTTTGACCTTTTTCCCGACGATGACCGTTTGCTCCCACCGATCAAGCACGACGATCGCCTCGACGTACCGCGGTTCGCATGGTACCTGCACTGGCGGCTGCCGGAACCGAGGTTGGGATGGATCAGGGAAAATCAGCAGTGGCGGCAGTTGACGCGCAGTTATCTGGCGTGCACCAGCTTTGTCGATGCTCAGATCGGGCGCATTATCGACGCGGTGGACGAATCCGGTTTTGCCGACCGAACCATCATCCTGGTCTGGAGCGATCATGGCTGGCATCTCGGTGAAAAGGAAATTACCGGCAAGAATTCGCTCTGGGAGCGCAGCACGCGCGTGCCGCTGATTTTTGCCGGGCCCGGGGTGAGTCGCGGTGGTCGTTGCACGCGACCGGTCGAGTTGCTTGACATCTATCCCACACTTCTCGAGCTGTGTGGAATTGCTTCGCGGGATGATCTGGAGGGAATCAGTCTTGGCCCCCTATTGCGGAACGCGAGCGCCGCGCGCGAACGGCCCGCAGTGACCAGCCACAATCCGGGCAATCATTCCGTACGCAGCGAACGGTGGCGCTACATTCGCTACGCCGACGCCAGCGAAGAATTGTACGACCATGATTCGGATCCCCACGAATGGTCCAATCGGGCCTCCGACGTCGGTTTTGCGGACCTGAAAATCGATCTGCGCCGCTGGCTGCCGGCGATCGACGCACGGCCGGCCCCGGGAAGTGCCCAGCGGGTTCTGGTTTACGATCGGTCCAGCGACGAAGCGAACTGGGAAGGCGAGCCGATTCATCGGACCGACCCCATTCCAAAGTGAGTTGGCCTGCCGATAAAGTCGCCCTGACTTACTTATTTTCTCTGGATCTGGCATTGTGTAGCGACCGGGACTGTTCCGATAAACTCGCGCCGTGTCCCGCGTCGAAACAAGCGGACATGGAGGCTGCGACGGGCGTCCTGCCGCCCCTTAAGTTGCCTCTGGAGTTGCCCCCGTCTTTCCCGCCGGCGCGTCAAGGAAGTACATCGTGACTCGGCTTACCATCATTGTTCCTTACTCGGTAGACCGCTCGCAGCAACAACGCGGAGTGGAACTGCTGGAAGATACTTTGGTGTCGGTGCTGGAGCATCGGCCCCCGAGTTGCCAGTTGATTGTGGCCCACGACGGCAGTTATGCCGACCCGTACGCACTCCAGGGGGAGGTTGAGTACCTGGTCGATCGCGGATCAAGAAGCCGCGTCGATCTCATCAATCACGCGCTCCCTCAATCCACTTCCGAGATTGCACACATTCTCGCTCCCGGCGTCTTGGTCAAAGACGATTGGAGCGACGGAGTCGAGCAGCTGTTCCGCGACAGTCGAGTGGCATCCGCCAGCCCGTGCATCGTTCGCAAAGACGCACCCGACCGGCTGGTGCATCTCGGTCTGGAATACGGCGGGGGCGGAGCACGCCTGCTGGTTGCTGCCGGTCGCACGGTGAGCGACAAGCGATGCCAGACAGCGGTTGCGTTGGGTCCAAGTCTGACGGCCGGATTCTACCGCGTGGATTCGGTGCTGGCGGCGGGAGGATTCGCAGGCTGCGTAGGCGATGAGTTGGCCGATCTTGACATGGCGTTAACACTCCATGCGCGCGGTTTCCGCAGCGTGGTGGCCGGCAGTTGCCGAGTGGTTGCGGACGGTGAATCGGATCGGGCTGCCGGCTTTCATGGCGGACGCTGCCTGGAACGGTTGTTCTGGCGACACTTGAATCACCACGGCTTGGTCCGGTCGTTCGTCGCTCATCCACTTTCCGTGTTGGGGCGCGCGGTCGGAGACATTCCGCATCCTGGATCGGTGCTGCAGCTGTTTGGCCGCACGCTGGCTTGGTTGGAATGGTCGACACACCGGCAATTCCGGCTTTCGCTGCAGGCAGCGGAAACGCGAAAGGAACTCGAAGAGCCCGCCGCGACTCTCTCGATCCGAGACCATCAGGCAGGCCTTTCCCGCACTCATTTGTCCGATGCGCCACGTGACAGCCGCCGCGCTGCTTAAGTACTCGTCCAGAAACAAAACCGCAAAGTGTAGGACGGACATCCTGTCCGTCCTACAGTCTTGATTTCGGAGCGGCCCTAAGAACGGAAATTGAGGCGCTACGCAGCACTAGCCGCGGAAGCGTCCAGCAACCAGGGTTATGTTCTGCCCGCCGAAGCCAAAGCTGTTCTTGAGCGTCACGTCGCAGCGGGTTTCACGGGCCACGTTGGGGACGTAGTCCAGGTCGCAGAGTGGATCCGGATTTTCGTAGTTGATTGTCGGCGGCAGGACATTGTCGCGAATCGCCAACAGGCAGACGATCAATTCGGTCACTCCGGCGGCCGCGATCAGATGCCCCATCATGCTTTTCGTGCTGGAAACCGGCGTCTGCATCGCCCGTTCACCGAACACTTCCTTGCAGGCGACCGTTTCCACCCTGTCGTTGACTGTGGTGCTGGTGCCGTGAGCGTTGACGTAGTCGACGGCCGACGGGTCGAGCCTGGCGTCGCGCAATGCCATCCGCATGCAGGCGATCGCCCCGCGCCCTTCCGGATGTATATCGGTGATCCGGTAGGCGTCGGCCGTCGAGCCGTACCCCAGGATCTCGCCGTAGATTCGAGCGCCCCGCCGTTTCGCCCTTTCCATTTCCTCGAGGACGACCGTTCCCGCGCCTTCGCCGAGCACAAATCCGTCGCGCAGGCGATCGAACGGCCGGGAGGCTTTGGTGGGATTTTCATTATTGGTCGACAAGGCGGTCAGCAGATTGAATCCGGTCACGCCGAACGGATGAATCATGCTGTGTGTGCCGCCGGAGAGCATCACATCGGCATCACCGCGCCGGATCATCTCGGTGGCTTCTCCCACCGCCTGGCAACTCGCCGCGCAGGCCGTAAGGCAGTTCAGGTTCGGGCCCTGGGCGTTGAACAAACCGGCCAGATGGCCTGCGGGCATGTTCGGTTCCTGTTCCAGTTCCGTTTCCGCAACCAGCGTCGCCAGCCCTTCCCGGGTAAACTTCGCCAGGTCCAGTCCCTTGCCGTCCGGGGCGCCATCCAGGGCAGCAGTCATCATGCGCGCGAACGAAATGAAATCCTGGTTTCCTTCACCGCTACCGAGATAAATACCGAATCGCGTGGGGTCGAGCGAGCCGTCCAGAACTCCAGATTCGTCGATGGCCTGGCGCGCGGCACCCGCGGCAAAACGAGTATGTCGACCACGGCGCTGCCATAGCACGGGGTCCTCGCCAACCTGCGAAATGTCCCAGTTCTTGATTTCCGCTGAGATTTTCGTGGGAAAGTTGCTGGCGTCGAAGATGGTCGTGTAACGGACGCCCGATTGACCTTCCTTGAGCGCATTCCACATCGTTTCGACATCATTGCCGAGCGGATTGATACAGCCGATGCCTGTGATCACAACTCGACGTCGCATTCGCCTACCCCCTCCTCTCCGACTTCCGCGCCGCTCAAGTCGTCGCTTCCAACAGGTGGACCGGAATATCCAGCGGCGATCCATCCTCTTTCCGTCCGACCGAATACAGTCCCAGCAACCGCAGCATACCGAGAAACGTTGCCGGCTCAAACAGGTCGACACCTTCAAAACGGTCGTCCAGGTAGGCAAACATCAGTTCGACTTCCGCCTGCAGTTCCGTGCCACGTCGGGATTCACCCCGGCAGATGGCACCGTCGCTTTTCAGGTCGACGATCGCAGCATCGTACGTCAACGTGTCTCCGGGCTGCGCCAGAAAGTGAAACGTGGCCCGCGAAACTTTCGCCAGCACGACTCGTTCGCGAAACCCGCTATGTTCCGCGACCAACAATCCGCCAGTCTGCGCAATCCCCTCGACGACCAGGGACTGGGGGTAAATCGGCATTCCCGGAAGGTAGTCGGTCAGGTAGTCCTCTGCCAGCGAAAAGTTCTTTGTCGCGACAGCTCGACGCCCCCGTTCAAAGCTCACAAACCGGTCAATCCAGAACCAGCGCATCGCCCCCTCTCAACCGCTTACGCCGACTTTGCGCTCAATGTAACGGCACATATCGTTGACGGTCAGCAAGTTGGGGAATTCCTGAACCACAGGATTGGCCTCAAACTTGCGCAAATCAGCGAATGGCATGCGCGATTTCAGCTCGGCGACACCCGCTTCCGTGACCCGCCCATCCTTCACGTACTGGGCATTGGTGAGAATATCCTCGGGAAAAAGCTCGGAACGGGGTATCTCGATGCCGAAGGCCTTCTCCAGTCGGAAGACGATATCCAGAAAATCAATCGACTCGGCCCCCAAATCACCGACCATGGTGGCCTCGGCAGTTACCTCGTCTTCATCCACGGCAAGGGCTTCCACCAGCGCGGTCTGAACCTTTTGGAAAACTTCTTCTTTCGTAGGCATCTCTGGACTCGACCTCCGGTAATTCGAATAGAAAAGAGTTGCTAGGAATCGGCGTGCCGATTCCGCAACGACGTGGGCTGAAACAACAGTCGGTAGATTTCACGCAGGCGACGCGTCAGCTGTGCATCCGTGACCGCGGACTCCACTCCACGGTCGGCCAGGTTGTATCGTTCGAGGATCAATCGACCCCCGACGGCAACGGCATCGCCGAGCATTCCTTGAGTTTTCAATGTGGTCGTTGTTTCGTCTTGTTTGATGATCTCGCTGGAGATCGCCAGGGTCTGTCCCGGCTGCACAAATCCGCCGTAACGCACATTGCGGGCTTCTTTGAGGACGACCATCGAATGTCGAAAATCCTCGCTGGCGCGAATCAGCCAGGCGCTGGCCTGGTACATCGATTCCAGCATCAGTACCCCCGGCATTACCGGAAAACGGGGAAAATGGTCCTGCAAGTACTCTTCCGCCAAGCTCAAGCATTTAAGGGCCTGGATCGACTTTCCAGGGTCCAGGCTCGTAATTCGGTCAATCAACGAAAAATGCATGGAACAGCTATCAACGGGCAATTCGGTAGCAAGGCCTGGACGGCCGTCTTGTCGGGAATTCAAAGGAAAACAATATACAGTGCGCGATGGCGGCCCACAACCGATCTTGCGGAGGCCGGCCAGTCGCCAGCCGGGGCGCACTTTGCGCGGTAGCGTGTTTCGTGTTAACAAAAGGGGGGGGTAAATTTGGTCCGTCGGATTCGGTCCGCTGATAAATTGTGCAAAGCAGGGTGCCAGGGATGGCAACAAGCAAGGAATTTCAGGATCGTTTGCGGCAGGCGGTGCGTGAGGTGGTACGAAAAATTTTTGGCAGAGGGGGATTTGCCAGACGGTGATCCAAATGAGGCTCTGTTCACCAAAATTGAGACCTTATCGCTGACTGCTGGCGATGCTGTTAGCCTAGAAGTATTCGAGCAGCAATTGGCGAAGTGCGGCATAGGAAACCCACACTGTCCCCACTGCGGCTCTGAGGGATGGCGAGTCAAACAGCGAGACCGTACGGTCCAAACGCGGCGCGGATTAGACGTGCCGCTGGACGAGCAGGAGTACTACTGCCCCGGTTGTCGCCGGGCTTTTTTTCCCTCGGTCCAAAGTTCTGGGCCTGGACGTGGACTATGACTACCGTCCAACGGCCTGGAAGAAGATAGCGTATGCGGGCACTCAGTCGGCAAGTTTTCCGCAAGGCTCGCAAGATCTGAAAGAGTCGTCGAATTAGACGCTTCGCCGGAGCGCGTGCGTCGCGCGTGCGTCGCGCGACGGAGCGGGTTGGCGATGAACGAGTGGCGGAGCGTGATGCCCCGGCGGCTGCGTTCGAAGCACTGCCGATCCCCGAACGACGAACGGTGCCCACCGATCAACCGACGCCTGTCGTGGCCTGCGTGCAGATGGATGGGGGGCGGCTGCAATTCTTCGACAGAGCGGAACCCCAACGGAATGAAGACGACACATTCCGGCGCGAAATGAAAGTGAGTTGTTTGTGGAGCATGACCAGTACCGTCTCGACGGAAGACCCTTGTCCGCAATTGCCGAAGTCGTTTGTCGATCCGGAGCGGATGCGCAAAATGGTGCGGGAAATCAAGGGGTTTTCGGGGCCAGACTCCTTGGCTGAGGACCAGACCGAGGACTCGACGGAAGAGCCACGCATCGACGATCGTCCAGGACGTCCCAAGCCATTGGCTCGCAGTGTCGTTGCATCGCGTCGCACGGTCGAAGCGTTCGGCCCACTCCTGGCGAGTGAGGCGCACCAGCGACGCTTCGCGGCTGCAGAACGCCAAGCGTTTGTCGCGGACGGCTCCGACACCAATTGGGGTGTGTGGCGCAAGCACTTCTTCGACTATGCGCCAATCCTCGACTTCATTCACGCGTTGACGCATGTCGACGCCGCAGGCATGGCCGGTCGAAGACTGAAAGAAGGATGGGGAGCATGCCGGGCTTAACGTTTCGCAGATGAACGGCGATGCGGCCAGTTTGACTTCGGGTAGTATGGTGGAGACGCTCGAATATGCCTACGACTTGGGCAAGCAGTTGACGAGCGCATCCGATTCCGACAGCGACTACGCGGTTACCTTCGACAACCTGGGACGCGTGTTGACGGTCAACAATTCCGGGACGTCGGGCGTTCCGACCGTCGTGTTGACCTCGGCATACGACACATCGGGGAACCGCACCAGTCTTTCGTCGACCATCAACAGCACGGCCGACCTGAAGAACACCTACACCTTCGACGGCTTGAACTGCATAACGCGCGTCGACCAGCAAGGTCAGACGGGCGGCAACACGGTGGCCGAGAAGCGGGTCGACTTCAGTTACAACGCGCTGGGCCAATTCACAACCATCGCGCGGTACAAGGCGGTGGCGGGCGGGACGAGCAACGAAGTGGCGACCAGCAGTTTTAACTACGACACATTGGAGCGGCTCACGGAACTCGCGCACAAGAAGGGCGCCTCGACAAACCTGTTCACGCCTTACTCCTGGACGTTCGACGCCTTGAGCCGCGTGACCGGCGTGACGTCGCAGGGCGGCACGACGTCGTACAGTTACGATGTGACCAGCCAACTCACGGCGGCCGATCACCGCTACCAGACCGATGAGTCATTCTGTTCATGCTACAGCCCTTTTCCAGTCGTTAACAAATATACTGCTGTACACGTTGCAAGTAGCTTTCGGGACATCCTGGCGAGGTTAGGTGACGGGATATGGACGGTGGCTTCCGAAGCGGCGCGGCGTGTTTTTTAGCCGCGTAATCGCATCGCGATGCATCGGTCACGTTCGTTGGGAACCGTCAATAAACACCGCATTGGAAACAGGTTATACTTGAAGCCGAGTAGGGAGGACCGAAAACCGATGCAATCTCGATCGCTGTTGCCGATATGGTTCGTTTGGGTGTCCGCGTTTCTTGCTAGCGGGTGGGCAGGACGAAGTGATTTCGTGGCGGGCGCAGAAATTGATTACCAGCGCGAGATTGCGCCGATTCTGAACGAGCATTGCACGCATTGTCACGGAGCCGATGCGGCCCAGCGTCAAAATGGTCTGCGGTTGGATCGACGCGACGAGGCGCTGCGGGGGGGAGATTCGGGCAAGGCGGCGATTGTGCCAGGCAAGCCGGATCAGAGCGAGCTGATACGGCGGATCACAACCGCGGATCAGGACGAAATGATGCCACCGGCGTCGGAGAAGAAGCGGTTGACGGCGGCGCAGATCGATTTGTTGACGGGCTGGATCGCGGCGGGCGCCGCCTTTGCTGATCACTGGGCCTTCATCGCGCCGCACCAATCCCCCATGCCCGACAACGGGCCACGGCACCCCGTGGACGCGCTGGTGGAAAAGAACCTCCGAGCGCAGGGGCTGACGCCGACCGGAAGGGCCCCCGCGGCGACCCTCTGCCGCCGTCTCTATCTCGACTTGATCGGTTTGCCACCAACCCCGGCCGAATTGGCGGAATTCGAACGCGTGGGTATCGCTGCCACGATCGAGCAATTGCTGCGGAGCGAACGCTACGGCGAGAAGTGGGCGCGGCACTGGCTGGATGTCGCGCGTTACTCGGATACCAACGGCTATGAAAAGGACATGCCGCGCGAGCAATGGAGCTGGCGGGACTGGGTAATCGATGCGCTCAATCGCGACCTGCCGTACGATCAATTCCTGATCGAGCAGATTGCCGGAGACCTGCTGCCCAACGCCACCCAGGAACAGCGAATCGCCACGGGGTTCCTGCGGAACAGCATGATCAACGAGGAAGGGGCGATCGTGCCCGAGCAGTTCCGGATGGTCGAGATGTTCGACCGGATGGACTGTATCGGCAAGGCGGTACTCGGACTGACCACGCAATGTGCCCAATGCCACTCCCACAAGTTCGATCCGATCACTCAGTCCGAATACTACGGAATGTTCGCGTTCCTCAACAATTCCTACGAAGCGCGCTCCTGGGTCTACGCGCCAGACCAGCGGCAGCAACTGGCAAAAATTGAGGCGGAACTGCGGGACCTGGAACAGCAGGTTAAGGCCAAGCACCCCGATTGGGAACAGAAGCTGGCTGCCTGGGAGCGCGCGATGACGGCACAGCGTACCGAATGGACGCCGATCGAAGCGACCCTGCTGGAGAGTATCAGTGGCTTGAATCATCCGACTCAGGAGTCGGACAAGTCGATCCTCATGCTCGGCCACACCAGCGCGGATGTATTTTTCGTTTCCGCTCCGGAACTGAGCGGGGTGACCGGACTGCGATTGGAAGCGTTGAACCATGGCGATCTTCCGCACCGTGGGCCGGGCCGGAGCAATCTCGGCACTTGGGCGATCTTGGAAATGGACGTCCTTGTCCGGCCTCCCGATTCGCAGAATTGGGAGAAGTTGAAACTGCAGAATGCGACGACCGATTTTTCCGAACCGGATCAGAAGTCAGCGGATGGAAAAAAGAGCAGCGGGCCGGTCGCCTACTTGATTGACGGCACGGACGATACGAGTTGGCGGGCCGATCGCGGGAACGGGCATCGCAACCAGCCTTCGGTTGCGGTGGTCCAATTCGAAAAGCCGCTGGAATTTCCCGCCGGCACACAATTGAAGGTTGTGCTGCGGATGGGCGACATGCTGGGTTGTTGCCGCGTCAGTTTGACCAAGGCGCCGAACCCCTCCGCGCCGCCGGTCGCGCACGCGGCGAACCTGGCGCTGGAATCGCCGTCGGAGCGGCGTACAGAGACCGAGCGCAAAGCGATCTTCTCGGCCTGGCGCAAGTCGATGGATGACCTGCAGGCGTTGAATGAGCAGATCGATGGCAAGTTACGCGAACTGCCGGCCGCTCGCACCTCGGTCCTGCATCTGGCGGAGCGAGAACCGTGGAATTTGCGCCGCACGCATTCCCTGGAACGAGGCAACTGGGACCAGCCTCGCCAGGAGATCGCGCCGCACGTCCCGACCGCGTTCCATCCGTTGCCGACCACGGGCCCGCACAGCACCGACTCCACGCCCGGCCGCTTGCGCTTCGCGCGCTGGCTGGCCGACGCGGAGTCGCCGTTGACGGCGCGGGTGGCCGTGAATCGCGTCTGGCAGGCAATTTTCGGCACCGGACTGGTCGAGACGGCCGAGGATTTCGGCACGCGCGCCGCCGTGCCCGAGCATCGTGAATTGCTCGACTGGCTGGCGGTCGATTTCATGCGGCATGGTTGGAGCCAGAAGCATTTGATTGCCACGATCTTGAGCAGCGCGACCTATCAACGCGACTCGCGGCTCACCCCGCAGCTTGCCGAACGCGATCCCCGTAATCGCTGGCTTGCGCGTGGGCCCCGTTTCCGAGCCGACGGGGAAGTGGTTCGGGATATCGCGCTCTCCGTTTCCGGTCTGATCGCGCATCGCATCGGGGGCCCGGGCGTCATCCCGCCAGTACCGCAGAATGTGCTCGATTACAACTACACCTATCCAAGCTACTGGAAGCCCACGGAAGGACCCGATCGCTATCGCCGCGCCGTCTACCTGTTTCGCAAACGGTCGATGCCCGACCCGGTGATGAACAGCTTCGATGCGCCCAACGGCGATTTTTCCTGCGCGAGACGCATTCGCTCGAACACGCCCCTGGCGGCGCTCACCGGGTTGAACGAGCCGATTTTCGTCGAGGCGGCGCAGGCATTGGCACTGCGCGTACTGCGGGAGGCGGGCAAAGACGACGGGCCGCGCATTGACTACGCCTACCTGCTCTGCACCGCTCGAAAGCCCCACGACGCGGAACGATCGGAACTGCTGGCGCTTTTGAAGGAACAGCGGCAGCGAATCGCCGACGGCTGGCTGAACGCCCGTGAAATCGCGACCGGGGACGCGACGCGGCTTCCGCAGTTGCCGGAGGGCTGCACGCCGCAGGACGCGGCGGCCTGGACCATCGCGGCGCGTGTGATGTTGAATCTGGACGAGACAATTTCCAAGAACTGATCGGCAGCGAGGTACGGTATGGGATCGTCGACTCTCTCCCGGGAACTGCATGAATTGCGCGGGTCCCTGCTGCGCCGGCGCTGGTTCCTGCGCGAGTGCGGCGTCGGCCTGGCGGGAATCGCCGCGCATTGCTTGTTGTCTGAATCGGCCCGCGCGGATGCTCGCGATGCATCGAACGACCCGCGCGATGCAACGCGCGTCCTCGCCCCACGCCCGCCCCATTTTGCGGCGAAGGCCCGACGCGTTATCTACATGTTTAATGCAGGTGGTCCTAGTCAATTGGAGCTCTATGATCATAAACCGGAACTGACAAAACGGAACGGCCAATTGCCGCCGGCGGAACTGCTCCATGGCTACCGCGCCGCTTTCATCAACCCCAATTCGGCTCTGCTCGGACCGAAGTACAAATTCCAGCCGCACGGTAAATGTGGCATGGAACTCAGCGAACTCCTGCCGCACACCGCCGAGATCGCCGACCGGATCTGCCTGGTCCGGTCGCTGCAGACCGACGCGGTCAACCATGCCCCGGCCCAGATCCTGATGAACACCGGTTCCTCGCAGTTCGGGCGGCCGAGTTTCGGCGCATGGACGCTTTATGGCCTGGGCAGCGAATCCGCCGACCTGCCAGGATTCGTCGTCCTGACCAGCGCCAAAGGCACCAGCGGCGGCGCGAGCAACTATGGCGCCGGGTTTCTGCCGACCGCCTACGGCGGCATTCCTTTCCGCGGCGCGGGCGATCCCGTGCTCTACCTTTCCAACCCGCGTGGCATCGATGAGCAAGCCCAGCGCGCTTCACTCGAAACACTGCGACGATTGAACGAGCAGACGCTGCGTGAACTGGCCGATCCGGAAACGGCCGCCCGGATCCAGAACTACGAAATGGCTTACCGGCTGCAGACCAGCGCGCCGGAATTAATGGACCTCTCCCAGGAGTCGCGCGAAACGCTCGATCTGTACGGTGTCAAGGATCCCAAGGAGGCAAGCTACGCCCGCAACTGCCTGCTCGCCCGACGGTTGATCGAACGAGGCGTACGGTTTGTGCAGCTGTTCCACGAGGCGTGGGACCAGCACGGCAACCTCGCCGCCGACGTCAAGAAAAACGCCGGGGACACCGACCGAGCCAGCGCCGCACTGGTGAAAGATCTGCAGCAGCGCGGGCTGCTGAACGACACGCTGGTGATCTGGAGCGGGGAGTTCGGCCGCACCCCGATGGTCCAAGGCGGGAACGACGGCCGCGACCATCACAACCGCTGCTACAGCATCTGGCTGGCCGGCGGCGGCATCCGCGCCGGCCATGTGCACGGCGAGACCGATGAACTCGGCTTCAACGTCGCAGCGGGACTTGTCCATGTTCATGACTTGAACGCGACGTTGCTGCATGCGTTGGGGCTGGACCACACACGGTTAACGTTCCGCTTCCAGGGCCGCGACTATCGCCTGACCGATGTGCATGGAAAGATCGTGCAAGAGATCCTGGCTTGATATCAAGGAGTTGTCGATGCGTCGTCCATTTATCTTGGTTGCGTTGATTCCGGCCTGCTTGCTCGCCATCGCCGTCGTCGATCGTTTTTCGGCGGCCGATCCGAAACCGCATCTGGCGGGAATGCCGTTGCCCGAATACAGCGCGGATGGTGCGTTGCTGCGTCCCACAGGATTCGACCGTTGGGTGGTCGTCGGCACTTCGATCGGCTTGAGTTATTCCGATGATGCACCGCGGGATCCCGCCAACCCGGGGCTGTTTCACAATGTCTACCTGCAGCCGCAGGCGTTCGAGTATTATGTGCGCACCGGCGAGTTTCCCGAGCAGTCGGTGTTTATTGTGACCAATTGCCCGTCCCGTCCCGCGAAGGGGAACGGCGACGTCAATCGCCGCGGGTTCTTTGCCGACGCGACGCACGGGCTGGAAGTCTCCGTCAAGGACTCACAGCGATTCGAAGGTGGCTGGGGCTATTTCATGTTCCACGACGCCGAAGCGGCACCGCGGTCCCCGGCCGAATCCAAAAAACGAGAAGCGGTCCCGGCATTGCCGCAGCGCGACTGTTTCGACTGCCACGCCGAACATGCGCGACAAGACAACGTCTTCACCCAGTTCTATTCGGTGCTGAACAGCGCCCGCGCCAACCGCGGTGAGTAAGTCCGGGGTCGGGAGTCTTTGGCGCCAACAACCTCACCATCAGAAAAGTCGTCGCCGCCAAAGACTCCCGACCCCTTCGCACTCCGCGTCTCACCGCGTCCTCCGCGGTAGTATTACACCTTATCCGGAATCTGGAATGCTCCGCGACCGGATCGTTTCATCAGCGCGGTGGCTTCTGCGTCGCCGGTGATCGCGAGATTCTCGGCGTCAAAGTTCAGCGTCCGGCCGACGCGGTACGAGAGGTTGCCCAGGTGCGCGAGCAACGTGGAGCGATGTCCTTCGGCGATGTCGCATTGCGGCGTGCTGCCGGACTTGATGCAGCTCAGGAAATTCTCGATGTGCGGAATGTCGCTGAACGCGACCTGCTTGTCGAACAGGACTTCGTTCTTGCGACCCACAACGCGCCAGCCTCGACGCCCGATCACCATGTATCCCTCCGTGCCGTAGAACGCGACACCGTTTTCGAATCCCTCCTGCACATAGTTGGACCAGAGTCGTTGCTCGTAGACCAGAATCGCTTGCTGCTTCGGGAAGCGAAAAGTGACGATCTGGGTGTCGGGCGTCTCCTGGATGTCGCCGGCGAAATGCAGCTTGTCCGCCATCGCGTGGACCTCGGTCGGATAATCGACGCCGAGTCCCCAACGCGCGATATCCAGATCGTGGACGCCGTCATTGCCCATGTCCCCCGTGCCGTAGTCCCACATCCAGCGCCAACCGTAAGTGTAGCGATTCGCGTTGAAGGGTCGTTCCGGCGCGGGTCCTTGCCAGATGTCCCAGTCGAGTCCCGTTGGGACGGGCGAGTCGGGGACTTCGGGCACGCGTCGGCGGAGCTGGCTGTTCCAGGCTTTCGCCATATGCAGTTTGCCGAGTTTCCCCGCGCGAAGAAGTTCCATCGCCTCGAGGTAATGCGGTACGCTGCGGCTCTGTGTACCGACCTGAACAACCCGATTGTACTTGCGGGCGGCGGCCACCATCTGCTGGCCTTCGAATGGGTTGTGGCTGATCGGCTTTTCGACATAAACATGTTTGCCGGCCTGGCACCCCCAGATCGTTGCCAGGGCATGCCAGTGGTCAGGCGTGGCGACCACGATGGCGTCGACCGACTTGTCGTCGAGTACTCTTCGCAGGTCGGTTACGGCCTTGGGTTCCGACTTCTGCACGTCGCTGATCTGCTTTGCATAGCCGCCCAGCAGAGGCTCATTGACGTCACAGATATGAGTGACTTGCGCCTCGGGCCGTCCGGCGAAATCGGTACCGAGGCCTCGACCTCGTCCGCGCACGCCGATGACGCAGACCGAAATTCGGTCGTTGGCGGCGGCCTTGGCCGGTGTCGGCGCGACCGAAAGAGTTGCGGCGGCAACAGCGCCGGCCGCGGTATGGACAAGAGCGTCACGACGATTGACGGTCAACATGGCAAAGTCTCCACAGGGAACCCTTAGAACTCTTTAAGGGAGGCCAGCCTATCACACACTCTGCCAAGTGTCAAAATCGTGCCAATTGCACGTAGCGGGTCGTTTCCGGGCGACCGAATCCGTGGCGGTTACAGCGGCCCCTACGAGGGTCTGCCACGGTCGGTCAACCTGGATCTGGCTCGCACTTCGCTACTAAATACCCGGGCGAGGCCCGAACCTTGCGCGCATCGAGAATTATCTCGGCAAATATCCGGCCGGGTTGGCATGCGAACCAGCTTGCCGCCTAATATGCGTGTGGTTTTTCACGAATCCAATTACACTCGAAACAATCGCGAGCTTTCTACAGCGGCAGCGCGCGGTCCTCCAATGGCGTCGTCACGCGCCAAGTGGCGGGGCAGTCTGGCTGCCCTCCAGACGTCGGCGTCGATTCGATGTTCGGGACAGGAATAGGCTGTCGCAGTGGCTGACATCGGTTGCTCCCCTGGAAGAGTTTGAGTTCTTGCTGCCTAGTTCGCCGCGAATCGGAAGATCTCGGAAAGTGCACGCGACTTTTTTGGGGCAGGGCAGGGGGATGTTCATTTCAACCGGCATACCGCAGAATGGTCAGCGAGCATGCTTCAGGCGAGAACTCAGGGGATGCATGCGGCCGCTGCCGATCGGCCGCACCGGTGGGTCGAGTGAACCGATTGCGAAGAGGAGTGACGGCTTTGGCGAGTGGCAATCCCGAATCGAATCCGTTTGCCGATCCCAGGTTTTCCTCAGCCGCTAATCCGTACCAGACCCCAGCCTTCGGTCCAAGCGGTCGGCAGCAGCTTGTGGCAATGGTTGCGACCAAGGTTCGTGCGCCGGCCATCGCTCTGATCGCCGTCTCGTTGCTGGGGCTCGCGGCCTCCTCTTTCAATGCAATTTACGCCGTTACCGTCCAACCGCCTCAACTTGATCCGAACGCTCCGGAGTTTGTCAAAGCGATGCAACAGGGATCGGTCGGGACGGTGGCTGCGGTCGTGCAGGGGCTGATGATCCTGTTGAACCTGGTGATTCTGGTCGGAGGAATTCAGATCTTTCGCTTTCAGTCGCGAGTATTCGGCATTGTCGCATCGATCCTGGCGATGCTGAACATCGGTACTTTCTGTTGTCTGCTGGGGTTACCGGTCGGAGTCTGGAGTTTAGTGATCCTGTTCCAGGGTGATGTGGCCCGGGCTTTTGATGCCGTCGATTGATCCTTATGGCGCTATTTTATTACGATCCGCAGGTATTGAAGCATGACACGGGCAATCACCCCGAGCGTGCGGAACGCATTATCCTGGCCGCACGACGGGCGACCGCACTCGCATCGGAAAAGCAGTGCCAGCGACCGGCCTGGAAACCGATCGGGCTGGACGATCTCCGATTGGTCCATCGTGCGGAGTATATCGACGCGGTGCGCGAAGCGTGCCGCCAGCCGGGCGCGCAGCTTGACCCGGATACCGTCGTCTGCCCCGAGTCGTTCGAGGTTGGCCGGATTGCGGCCGGCGCTGTCGTTGATGCCGTCGCGCGGCTTGCCAAGGGGGAGCAGCGGCGGGCTTTTTGTCTGATTCGGCCGCCCGGACACCATGCGCTGGTCGAACGGGCAATGGGGTTCTGTCTGTTCAACAACGTGGCGGTCGCTGCGCGCGTCGCGATCGAACGGTTCCAGCTGAACCGGGTGCTGATCGTGGACTGGGATGTGCACCACGGCAATGGAACGCAGGATATCTTCTGGAACGAACCGCGCGTCGGTTTTTTCTCCATCCATCGGCACCCTTTTTATCCCGGCACGGGACTGGAAGACGAGACGGGAGGCGACCGGGCCAAAGGCACCAAGAAGAATGTACCGGTCGCTTTCGGCACTCGCCGCGAGGACTACCAGCGGATGTTCCGGCACGCGCTCGACCAGATCGCCGAGCGCATACGTCCGGAGCTGGTCATCGTCTCGGCAGGTTTTGACGCCCATCGGCTCGACCCAATCGGCTCGCTGGAACTCGAGGCGGACGATTTTGGACCACTGACCCAGCAGGTGCTGGAGGTCGCTCGAACGCACGCACAAGGACGCATTCTCAGTGTAATGGAAGGGGGATACCATCCCGAAGCGGTCGCCGATTGTATCGACGTGCACCTGAAGGAATTCTGGAACGATTAGGCGATTATGGCATCGCGGCAAGGTGCCGCCGGTGCGAAACGGGAGGAACGCAGACTTTGGATACTCAAATTGCGGGAGGCTGTGACGGGCGCTACGAGGGGCCTGAATTGCCGCTGTTCCTCTACGGCACGGCCTGGAAGGAGGAACGAACTCGCGCGGCGACACTGCAGGCGCTGGCGGTTGGATTCCGGGGGATCGATACAGCCAATCAGCGACGTCATTACCATGAGGCGGAGGTCGGGGCCGCGATCGGAGAAGCGATTCAAGCCGGCCGGCTGCGTCGTTCCGACTTGTTCCTGCAGACGAAGTTCACCTTCCGAGCCGGGCAGGACCATCGCTTGCCGTACGACCCCGCGGTCCCTATAGCGGACCAGGTGCGGCAGTCGTTCGGCAGTTCACTCCAGCACCTTGGCGTCACGACTCTGGACTCGTATGTTCTGCACGGCCCGAGCCAACGCTTCGGACTGGGCGCCAGCGACTGGGAGGCATGGCATGCCATGGAACGGCTCCATGGGGAAGGACGGGTCGGGCAACTGGGCGTCAGCAATGTGACGTTCGATCAGCTTCGTCAATTGTCGACTTCGGCGAAAATCCAACCTCGCTTTGTCCAGAATCGTTGCTTTGCCGTGCAGCGCTGGGACGCCGACGTCCGGCGTTTGTGTAAGGAACGAGGGATCATCTACCAGGGTTTTTCGCTGCTGACGGCGAATCAGGAGTATTTGTCGTCGGCGCCGATCGCGAGCCTGGCCAGCAAATACCAGCGTACGCCGGCGCAAATCTTTTTTCGATTCGCGCTCGACGCCGGCATCTGGCCGCTGACCGGATCGACCAGCCGTGAGCATCTGCGCGAGGACCTGTCGATCGCCGACTTTCGCTTGTCCGAGTCGGAGTTCGAACTGGTCGAACGGATCGCGGTCTAGCAACTGTCCTCCCTTCTCCACCGGTATTTCTTGCTAGTAACCCATGCTCCCCTCTCCCTGTACTCTGGAAGAGGGGCCGGGGGTGAGGGAATGGAACGGGCATGCGCTACGCTACCGGCTCTTGTGCGGAACGTCGACGAGTCCCCGGGAACGTCGTCGGTATGTGGACGTTCGCGAAAGTGCGCGGCTCCACTAGGTTGTCGCGAAAAGACCGGTAGCATTGCACCACGTCTTTCCTGGCCCCCTCATCCCCGGCCCTTCTCCCCCGGAAATACCGGTGGAGAAGGGAGAACTGTAGTTTGCAGTCGGTTGAATCCGCCCTGGGGCATAGGTTACGAGCGTCTGCCGCAAGCTATGGCAATCCGCGATTCGTGGTATACTTGCGGCAGCGAGCGACTGAAGGCATCCTGCGAGGACATCGCACCATGATCCAACTTCTCGGCAATCGCAAACAGCTGTGCGATGGCATGACGCGCCGGGATCTCTTGCAGGTGGGTGGCATCGGGATGTGGGGATTGTCGCTCGGGACGGCTTCGCGCGCCGATGCCGCGACCTCCCCGTCGATCGCGCAGTTCGGAAAGGCAAAACGCTGTATATTGCTCTACCTGTTTGGAGCCGCGCCGCAGCACGAGACGTTCGATCCGAAACCAGACGCGGCGGCGGAGATTCAGGGCGAGATGAAAGCGATCGCCACGTCGCTGCCGGGGGTCCAGTTCGGCGAAGGACTGCCGCAAACCGCGGCGGTTGCCGATCGGCTGGCGATCGTCCGTTCGATGACCCACCCCTACCCGTTGCACGGCGTCGCGTACGCGCTGAGCGGCCTGCCGGTGTACACCACCGATCTGGAGACGCGGCCGCACGATGCGCAGCATTGGCCCTACATCGGTTCGATGGCGGACTACTGCTGGACGCGGCAGGCGGGTCGCAAGTCGGACGAGGTGCTGCAGCATGTCGGCCTGCCCTGGGTGCTCAATTCGCAAGTCGACGATCTGGGATTGATCGCCGGGCCCTACGCGACATTCCTTGGCCCGCGTTTCGACCCGGTCTGGACCCAGTTTCAGGGTGCGGGGGAGCGCGTGGCCCCTAAGTGTCGCCACGAGCAGCCGAAGGAATACAAGGATCCGTATGCTACCTGCGCGCGCGATTCCCGTTTTGAGTTCCGCGGTTCGGGAGCGAGGTCCGCGGAACTATCGGATGCTCGATTCGGGCTGCAGCGAGGCCTGCTGCGACAGTTTGACTCGGCGCTGCGTGACATGGAGCGATCGGTCGCGGTGCGCAATCTCGACACACAAAAGGAACTCGCGGCGAATATCCTCTCCAGCCCGTCGCTGCGCGATGCTCTGGATATTCAGCGCGAAGCGCTTTCATTGCGCGAACGGTACGGCTATACGCTGTTCGGCCAATCGTGCCTCGCCGCGCGGCGGCTGATCGAGGCCGGCAGTCGATTTGTCACCGTTTTCTGGGATGCTTACGGAACCTATTTCAGCGGCGGCTGGGACACGCACCAGAACCATTATCCTCGGTTGCGCGAATACCTGCTGCCCGGATTTGATCCCGCCTTCGCGACGCTGATCCTGGACCTCGAACAGCGCGGCCTCTTGGACGATACGCTGGTCATCTGCACGACCGAACATGGCCGCACACCCCAGATCGACTCGAAGCCGGCGGGGGCCGCTCGCCATCACTGGTCCCGCGCCTATAGTACCGTACTGGCGGGTGGCGGTGCCGCGCGTGGCGCCGTGATCGGACGCACCGACCGGCAGGGAGGCGATGTCGTGGATAGTCCGATTTCGCCGAAGGACATTCAGGCGACCGCATTGGCATTGCTTGGCATCTCTCCCGACGAGGAGGTACTCGACCGCCAGAAGCGACCGCATCGCGTCGCCGGGGATGGTCAGTTACGCGTGGAACTGCTGGGGTAGACTCGACCCAAGTCCCGGCAGTCGAAGAGGGTCCGTGCCCGTTCGCGGCGCGTCATGCACCAGGAAACTCGAAACCGACTTCCATGGACGATCTGCAACTTGTCGACGAGGCAGTCCGAGTTGCGGGTGAGTTGCAGACCAGGGCGACCGCGCTGCAGACTCCATCCGAACGGCGCCAGCAAGCGGAGCTCGACCGCATGCTGCGTAATCCGGCCGACAAGGCGACGCTGGTCCAGTTGACCGACCAGGCATTTCGTTCCCGGGTGGCCGCCAGGACCGCCGAGCAGTTCACGCACATTCTGGACGTGCAGGGAATCCCGCGCTTCTTCAGCCCGATCGACCAGGCGCTGCTGCGCGGCTTCCAGACTTTCGGCGGCCTGCTGCCGACGGTCACGGTGCCGCTGGTCAAAGCCCATCTGCAACACGAGACATCGAATGTCGTGCTGCCGGCCGAACCGGAGTTGTTGCGGGAACACCTGGCGGCGCGTCGCGCGCAAGGCGTACGGATGAATCTGAACTTCCTGGGCGAGTCGCTGATGGGCGAAGAGGAGGCCCAGCAACGTCTGAACAAGTACCTGCAGGCGTTACAGTCGCCGGAGGTCGAAGTGTTGTCGGTGAAGATTTCGACGATCTATTCGCAGATCCTGCCGATTGCCCGCGAGTTCACCCTGCGGCACCTTTGCGATCGCCTCGAGTTGCTCTACCGCGAAGCCCAACACTTGAATTATGAACGGCCCGATGGCACGCGCGTTCCCAAGTTCATCTACCTGGACATGGAGGAGTACCGCGATCTGCACCTGACGGCCGAGGCGTTCATCCGGACGTTGAGTCGGCCTGGTCTGGAGCGATGCGGCGGAGGAATCGCACTTCAGGCCTACATTCCTGATTCTTTTCTGATGCATCAGCGCATCACGACCTGGGCACAGGAACGCGTGGCGCGCGGCGGCGCTCCGATCACCATCCGCATCGTCAAGGGAGCGAATATGGAAATGGAGAGGATCGACGCCGCGCTCCACGACTGGCCCCAGACGCCCTACACCAGCAAGCGCGAAACCGACGCGAACTACAAGCGGATGCTGCATTTCGCGATGCGGCCCGACCGCCTGCGGGCAGTGCAGATCGGCATCGCATCGCACAATCTGTTTGACGTCGCGTACGGACTGGCATTGTCCGAAACGATTTCGGCGGGGGAGAGCGTCCAGTTTGAAATGCTTGAGGGCATGGCGAACCACCAACGGCGGGCATTGCTGGAAAAGTCTTCCCGCCTTTTGCTCTACGCGCCGGCCTGCCGCAAACAGGAATTCCTGAATGCGATCGGTTACCTGATCCGGCGGCTGGACGAAAACACCGGGGAAGAAAACTTCCTGCGGCATGCATTTCGACTGACGGTCGGAAGCGACGAGTGGGTTTCCCTGGAGCGGGGTTTTCGCGAGTCGTCCGGTCTGGAGATCGACAATCAGCCGCGGCGCAGGCAGAATCGGCTGACCGAAGCATTTCCGACGGCGGAACCCGAGTTCGCCTGGCGACAGTTTCACAATGAACCGGACACCGACTGGTCGCTGCCCGCGAATTCGGAATGGGCGCGGCGGATCGCCGAACGGGATGCATCCCGCTTCCATGGCCTGGTGATTCCCGCCGTGGTCGCCGCCACCGAAATCTACGACCTGCCGACCAAGGCTTGTCGCGATCCGTCGCGTCCCGGAACCGAACTCTGCCGCTATTCGCTTGCCGACTCCGCCGTGGTTGACGAGGCGGTCCAATGCGCGCGGCGCGATCCCGATGGCTGGCGATCCGGAACCGTCGACGAGCGCAGCCGGCTGCTCGGCAATGTCGCGGTCGAAATGAGGCGGCATCGCGCCGAACTGCTCTGGGCCGCGATGGTCAACGGCGGAAAACTCCTGAGTGAAGGCGATCCGGAAGTCTCCGAAGCGATCGACTTCGTCGAATTCTACCGAGCGACCGCCAGACATTTTCAGAGCCTGCGCGGGGCCAGGGCAAACGGTTGTGGCGTCGTCGTCGTCGTTCCACCCTGGAATTTTCCGATCGCCATCCCGTGTGGCGGGATCGCTGCCGCATTGGCCGCCGGCAATACCGTCATCCTCAAACCGGCATCGGACGCGGTCCTGGTAGCCTGGGAACTCTGCCAGTGTTTCTGGCGCGCGGGAGTCTCGCGGAATGTGTTGCAGTTCTTGCCCTGTGACGGCGCGGGAGCCGGCAGCCACCTGGTCAGTCACATCGACGTCGATGCCGTCATCTTGACGGGTGGAACCGATACCGCCTTGAGGATGCTGGCGTTGCGGCCGGGCCTGCGGCTCAGCGCGGAGACAGGCGGCAAGAACGCGACGATCGTCACGGCACTGGCCGACCGGGAATTGGCGATCAAACATGCCGTGCATTCCGCATTCAGCCACTCCGGTCAGAAATGTTCGGCGACTTCGCTGCTGTTGCTCGATTCCGAAATCTACGACGACCCGGAATTCAAACGGATGCTGTGCGACGCCGTACGCAGTCTGCGCGTCGGTTCGGCGCACGATTTGGCGACGCGTATCGGTCCACTGATCCGACCTCCCAGTGGCGCCTTGGAGGGCGCGTTGAAGACACTCGAACCAGGTGAGAGCTGGGCCGTGATGCCCCAGCAGATCGGCGACAATCCGTGTCTCTGGTCGCCCGGAGTCAAGTACGGAGTTTCCGCCGGCAGCCTCACCCATTGCACGGAGCTCTTTGGGCCCGTGCTGGGAGTGATGCGCTACGAGCGTCTCGCCGACGCGATCGATCGGGTGAATGCCACGGGGTATGGGTTGACCTCGGCCATTCACAGCCTCGACGAACGCGAAATTGCGACCTGGCGCGACGGCATTCGCGCCGGCAATCTCTACGTGAATCGGGGTACGACGGGCGCCGTCGTGCTGCGTCAACCGTTCGGTGGTTGGGGAAGCTCCGCGGTCGGCCCCGGCCTGAAGGCGGGCGGCTCGAACTACGTGGCGGCATTCATGAACTTTGTCGATACCCCGTTTCCCGGCAGTGGATCGGAGAACGGCATCGCGTCCGCCGATCTGGAAGTGCTCGCGAGACAGCTTGACTTGACGATCGACGAGCATGCGCGCATCGACCGCGCTATAGCAAGTTATGACTTAGCCTGGCAGGAAGAGTTTTCCTCCGAGGAAGACGTGATGTGTCTGCTGGGGCAGGATAACATCCGCCGCTACCTGCCGTTCTCGGAAATATGCGTCCGGATCGAACCTGGCGATTCACTGTTCGAAATTGTTGCCCGGGTCGCGGCGGCACGAGTCACCGGGGCCCGCGTGCTCGCCTCCTTCGCGCCCGCGGTGAGCCAGGAAGTTCGATCGCGCCTGGACCTCTGGACGGAAGCCTGGGCGGGCGGAATCGAGTTACTCGAGGAAACCGTCGATACCCTGATCGAACATCTCCACCAGCCACAACTGATACGCATTCGCTTTGCAGCTCGCGACCGCGTTGCCAGGTCGATGCGGCAGGCAGCCGCGGCCACCGGCGTCTACATCGCGGATACACCGGTCAGCAGCGAAGGCCGCGTCGAATTGCTCTGGTATCTGCGTGAACAGAGCATTTCACACGATTACCATCGCTACGGCAATCTCGGCGTGCGAGCGACCGAGGTGCGCCGGCCTTTAGTCGATCCCGTTTAGTGGCTCCAGCTCCGTGCGTCCCCTTCTGGTGGATCCCGGTTCGTGGGCGGAGGCGCCTCTGCGGTCAGTCTGGCTTCGATACCGTCAATTCCGTCCGCACCTGATCGACGCCCGGCTGGAATCCGGCAATCACCGCAAGTCGGTCGGCCTCGGACTTGCTAGAGACGCTACCCGTGAGAATCGCCGTGCGCCCTTCGACTCGGGCGATCACTTCGCTTCCGGCAAGTTCACTCAATCGCTCCGACAACTGGCGCGCCGCAGTCGCTTCCAGCTCGACGGCGACCTGGGATACGACTTCCGCATCCAACTCCAGACGAGGATAGTACATCGCGTTCTTAGCCAGGGGTGGGATCCGGGGATTGCGTGCGCCGGCTCGCGCATTCGACGCAGTTCCTCGGGCGCCCACCGCAGCGTCTGCCGTCGCAGTTCCGCCCCCCGACACCGACGGCGCAACACGCCCCACGCCCAACGACTGTTGGCTACCGACGAACCCGGCCAGGTCGGAACGGCTGGTTCCGACAAAGTCGCGTCGCGAGCGGTTGCCGCGCACAAACCGGGCCGCGCCGAGCGTGGCGTTTCCGCCAGACGACTGCGACGGCCCTGGCTGAACCTGCAACGGCTGTCCGAGTCCTCGCTGCGGTGGACGTTGCGCCGCAACCGGTTCGGCGACTGCTATTCCCAGAACGGCCGTGGCGATCGCCAACCCCGGTCGAACTTGGGCGAGTACGCTCGCGCCGCGACACACTTGTCGAAGCCTGTTTATCGAGTTCCACATGGCCGTACCCTCCATTTATTCCTGTTTGTCCGCCGACGCGAGGTTCTTCGATTCGCTCGCCGTCAGCACATCGCCGAGCGTCTGCCCCAGCGCGATCCAGTAAGGCGATTGATTCACCAGCAATTGAACTCCATCCTGTTCAATACGGTCGATGGAGACCTCGTGCGTTACCAGATCCAGCGATTCTCCCACCGTGACAATCTGGGTGGTCGCCGGAGTTCCTGCGAGAAACCAGGCCTCGACGCGGCCGCGTTTATCGGTAGTGACCGCCTGTAATCGGATTTGAGCCAACGCTTTGGAGATGCCGCGCGCAAAAAAGTTGCGGCGAACAAGATCCTGGTACGTAACTTGAGGATCCGCCTCATCGTCGGCACGTATCAGATCGCTCAGCGCGTCGGTTCGATCGGCACCGCGCAAGCTGATCGCTTCGATCGCCAGGCTGACGTCCAATTCATTGCCGGCTCCCAGCGGCACCAGGGCCAGATTGCGGATCTTGTGCAGATGTCCGGCACTCTCCAGATCGTGGATCAGGTTGACCAGTTGCGGCAACGTGGTTTTTGCCCGCAGCGAAACCGCAATCGAGTGTCCGATCAATCGCCGCTTGCGGGAACCGCCGCGGGACTTGATTTCGATGGCGGTGGGTACACCGGCGTCAATCGCCGCCGATCCCCAACGGTGCGATTCGACAAGCCCGAGCAGCCAGTCCAGGTACTGGGAGCGGGCCAGTTCGGGATCGCTTGGCAATGATCGCGTTTCAAACTGGGTCAGTCGTCGCCCCAACTTGCGGGCCGCTGCCTGCGCGTCGTGAATACTCCTCAGTTCGGCGTCCAAGTGGTCAATCTGCGCCTGGGTCTGCTGGCTCGGAAGTTCCACCCAATTCTGATAGATGCGGTCGGCGGCAATCAGCAGCAGAACCGCGGCCCCAACGCCTATCAGCAGCTTTGTTCGTGGAGTCATGGGGAGTCTCCCTTTGGCGTTACTCCCGTTTGCCCGCCCGTCTCGGGTTCTGGCCCGAGGTCGTTCACGGACGCCTTCCGCACCGTCGCTTCGGCTGCAGCCGGCCGATACGTTCGCGAACCAGGCGAACGGGGACTGAACGTCGCCCTGGTCTCGAATTGCCACGGGTAGTCATCGGCCTCTTCGTGCTGGCTCACGCGTTTGCTTGTGACCGAGTACTCGGCCGACCGCAGCGCGCCTTCCAGCTGCGCCAGCTGCTCGGGATCGCTGACATGCACGGCGATGTCGACCAGCCCGAGTTCACGGTTCGCCGATGCGGTCAGACGGCGGACGGTTGCGAACCGGCCCTCGGGCAGGCCGCGCGAAATGGTTTGCAACTGCCCCAACCAGTCGACCTGGTCCTCCAGCCATTGGTCGACCCACTTCGCCTCATCGGACTTTTCCAGGTACTTGTTGGCGACCTTCTGGTGCTCGGCGACTGCCGCCTGCTTACCCTCCAATTCCTCGCGCAAATCGGCCAGGTCGCTGGCCAGCGCATAGATTGCCAGGCAGAGCAGCGCGGCGATTCCCGCGCCGATCGCCATCCATCGTCGCCGAGTATTGGGCGGCGCGGGCGGCTGCTTGGGATGGATCATATCGATCAGCATCGAAGCATGTGCGTAGTCCCATGCGGTCCCCGCCAGCGCCGCATCCACGCGCCACGGCGGTGTGGCTTTTGGCACTTGCACGTTTTCCACGGAATCCTGCAGTCCGCCACGCTCGGAAACAGTTGCAGAATCTGTTGCAGAAACAGTTGTGGAATCTGTTGTGGAATCCGTTGTGGAATCGGCATTGCTGGCCGGTTCCGGCGTTATCGCCACTGCGCCAGGACTCGGCTCCGTGGCCGCATCCTGCTCCGCGTGGGTAAACCGCTGTGCCGCATCCGGTTCGCGTTCCGCTTCCGGCCAGTCGGACAGCGGGTGCACGCGTCGCAAGGCCGCGAACGGGTGCTCGTGCAACGCCTGCCATAACGCCTCATGTTCGTCCTCGCGCCCGAACAGAAACAGGTCGGGAGCGCCGACGCGTTCCAATCCGGTCGTCAGCGCCACGCAACGCTGAATTTCCAGCACAATCTGTTCCGCCACCGCCCGTGGATCATCGGCGGTCGCCCGTATTGTTCTGAGGAAAAGCGGCGTATCGCGGCGGCAGAGGATCAATTCCACCTCGCTGCCGTAGACGCTGATCGCGACCGACAACGAGCCGAGCAATTGACCGGTCCGTCGCAAGATTCCCAAGGGAGCCAATTGGCGCGACCCGATCGTCGCCAGGTCGAACCCGAACGGGTCGAGCAGACGGCGCCATCTTGTCAGAAGCTCGACGGGCAGCGTGAACGCCAATCCCTCCACGCCTGCTCCCGGCGTCTGGCGCGTCAGCAGAAAGTCAACGATCGGCGTCAACGTGGCGTCGCCCAGCTGCTGCTCCATCTCGCTCTGCACCAGCGCCGGGATTTCGGCGGGTTCCGCCGGCGGCAGCGAGATCGTCGTCAATTCCAACTCCGATCGGCCCAGCAGAGCGACCACACGCCCGCAATCGATCTTCTGCTCGCTCAAGTGGCTGGCGAGCTGCGCAAGCGGTTCCTCCTCCGCCAGGCGCTGCAGACTGCCACAAGCAAGCCGCCGAAGCCGATCCGCATTGCCGTCGACAACGAAATAGCGAATGGCCGAACGATCCCAATGGGCGACCACCACCGGGCGACGTCGCGTCCGCAAACGCCGCAGCGACGATCCCCAATCGCGCCGAAGTGCATCCCATCGCTGCGTGATGCCGTCGTTTGTCATCGCCTTTTCTCCCGCATCGGGCGATCCCGTTCGACTCCCTCCAACTCGGAAATCGCAAAACCGCTGTCCCATCCGTTCCAGCGCTGAAAATCTCTTACCTGAACGGGTCCTCGTTTGCCGTCCAAAGTCACCGTGCAACGAAACAGAGGACTCCGTGGATCGCGAAAGCCCACGCATTGGGCGGTGTAGACGTCGCTTCGCGAGCCGCACCAGGCATGCAAACGGGCGAACGTCGCCCGATCAACAATCCCTTCCAGCAGCAGCCAGGCCGCCGACTGTCGGCCCTCGCGCGACGCGCCCTCGCCCTGCCGCGCAGTCAAGATTCGATCGACGGTCCCCGGTTCCATTCCCGGAATCGCCAGCAGAACCTCTCGTGGAGCGTGCAGGATGTCGACCTTGCCGGTGACGCACGGACCTGAAATCACGGTGGCTTCGTCCAAGAGCCGTGCCAGGTATTCGCCGTAGCCGCCGTTGTCATCCGCAAACGGCGAATTCAGCCTGCCGCGACCTCCGTCGCGGTGAACGACTTCGACGCCGCGCCCCACGAGTTCCATCGGGTTGCGGATCGAAAATTTTGGCGCGACGCTCAGGTCAGGAGTCCATTCACTGAGCGGTATCACCGGCACAGACTTCGCGCTGCTCGCATTCGATGCGGGCGATGTTGACGCGCGGGCGGCTTGTGATACCAGGTTCGGCGCGGAAGTTGAAGCGGCCGGTCCATATTGGCGGTAGGCTATCACGTAGTTGGCCCACTCTACCGGCCAACGCTCACTGAGCTGGCGATGCAGGTCGGACAGCTCTGGATTGTTCAGATAGATGCAGGGTCGCCCGTCCCAGGTTTCGTTACGCTGACCCTGGCAGCAGGTCAACAACTGTCGCCACGGTCTCAACCCCTGCTCCGCCGAACCCGACAACGACTTCTCCAACGGATCGAGTCGATAGTTCTGGTTCAAGTCGCTACCTTGCCAGACTTCCCGCAATTGCGAACCGCCACCGGTAGCTTGCGCGCGTGCGGAAGCGACCGAGTCCAGCAGACTTGGACGGCCGAGGCTTCCGATTTGCTTTGTGCCCGCCAATCCGGCCGGCCCGTTACTGAACGTCGTGCCGATCGACGTCTGGCCCGGCGTCGACGCCATGAACAACGGAGCTGAACAATCGAGATCCGATTGGAAGGCAGCGAGCCGCGTTTCCTGCATGGCGATCAAGGCGTCGACCATCGCTTCCGTCGCGCCAGGCAGATTCATCAATGCGACTTTCGCGGCGCCAGGCTGAATTCGATTCCAGGCCAACAGCGTTGGTAAATGGAGCTTGGCGGATTCATTCTCCATCCCCAGGCGAAACGATTCGGCCTCCATTTGCGAGTTACCGGCCACCGCCTCGGCGGGCGCGAGTATACTGAACCTCCAGGTCGGCGACCGATCGTCGCCGGCATCGTCCGCAGCCACGCTGCGCCCCGCGAACAGCGCGGCGTTCGATTCGACGCCCCCGGCGGCGGATCGCTGCTGTGGCGAAACTTTTAGCACCGCTGCGGCAAACTCCACTCCACTCCAAGCCGCGAGCCGCGACTCCGCTTGCTCCCGCGCCAACCGACTCTCCACATACGCCGTGCGCATCTGATACGAAAAGCCGTAGCCCGCCAGTGCGATCAGCAGCACAATGATCATGACGACCAATAGCACCATCCCGCGCCGCTCGGGCCACGCCCGCCGCTCGGACCGCACACATTGCTCGGGCCGATTCATAGCGCACCTCGCTTCCGTCGCAACGCGGCCGACGAGGTCGGTCGTGACAGGCGGGAAGTTCGATCCGCCGCATCGCTTCCGGCCGATGATCGCGAACCGCTTGTGATCGGATGCGACGACCGGCCGCCGATCGTTGTCGCCTGGTCCAGACGGACTACGAGCGATCGCTGGAAAGACTCCTCCGCTCCGGGAAAGGCGAGTCGCGATGGATCATCGCCGATCGCACTGGACGAGCGACGGAGATCAGCCTGTGGTTCCAGCGCCGGCTCACGCGAACTGCGTTGACCATTCGTCCCCTCGCCGCCCGGCGCGATCGTACGCGACGCCGAATTCCAGTCGATGGCGACGGCGAGAGGCAGTGCTTGGCGCTGTCCGCTATCCCAATTCGCATACCAGGACCGGCCATCGCTGTAGCGAAACCGCAAGCGGGACAGTTTCGACAGGACGCGACTGTCACGCGCAGGGGCCAGGCCCTTGGGAACGGACGACTCGTCCCGCGCGCGATACAAATCGGCACTGCTTAAAGTGCGTTCTTCGACCGTCCGGTTTTCCTGCTCGCCAACGCTGGGCAAATCCAATTCCTGGACGGTGCGCCATAGTTCGCCGTGCGTCGGCGGCAACGTCGATTCCATCCCCGGCGACGGTTCGTTCGAGCGCAACCTGTATTCGGCGCGCGTCCGCCTCGGGAACGGCAGCATCGGTTTCGATCTCTCGTCGGATGCCGCAACGGTGCGAGAAATGAACTCCAGCGGATCCGAGGAGTTTACGAATTCAATCCGGAATCCGTTTTCGTCACCTTGCAAGGTTGATAATGGTTGGACGCCGAACCCAGCCAGCGATTCTCCCGCAGCGGCCGTCGAGGAAAACAGCAGGACACCGTCGGCCGGCGACCCAGAGAGATGCTGCAAGTCGTCCTGCAATTGCTCTTGAAGCAGTTGCAATTCCCGTACCCTGCGCGCCAACCCTTCGGCGCGACGTTCCGCCTGGTGAACCGAATCGAGCAACGACCAGCAGACCGCCATCAGCCCCCCAAGAAGCGCCAGCGAAATCATCAATTCCAAGAGCGTGTAACCTCGGCAGCAGCGGTTCGATGGTCGCGCGATTTGGGGATTCATGGCGCGCCCCCTAGTCCATTAGCGAACGGGGAACCTTCGGCCGAACCGCCTGCAGCGTCCGCATGGCCTGCCGTCGCAGCGGACGGATCGCTCACCCGCGCCGAAGCCGATCGACGAACCCATCGCGTCAACCGGCAACCACGCGCTGACTTGACAGTGGCTGCCTCCCGCGCGGCATGCAACGAACGGGACCCTGCTGGAAAGACTTCCACGGTCAGTACCGCGATCCCCCAGTTCTCGAGCGACTCGGAACGTGCAAGATGCGCGCGAAATTCCCATGCCGGTTGCTGCGGAAAGACTCCGTTCCGCTCGCCATCCATCTGCGACGCATCCATCGCCAGTTCATCAAGCAGTGACTGGGCCAAAAACAGGGCTTCCGCTCCCTGCTCGGCGCGCATCCCCGCGCGACTGCCATCGGCGATCAAGGCCTGAATCGCCAGCCCGCTTCCCGCGAGTACCGCCAGGGCCAGGATCACTTCCAAGAGGGAATACCCACCCGCGATCTTCAGCTTCGCCCGGCGGTGATCGTGGCCGGCGCGGCAGCACGCATCGAACAACCGTTTCATCGCGTTCCCTCCAACCCAGTCGCCTCATCGGTCAAGGGCGACGCCACGCGCCCGACCCGTCCCAGTTCGGCGAGACCGGCAACAGCATCGTAGCGCAATTCGAGTTGCCGTCCGCGGTCCCGGTCGATCAGAACTATTGAACGGCTCGTCGATCGGCCATCCGGAAGAAATACCAGCCAGGCCGACCCGCTGGCGATCTCCGGTTCCGGTAGGAGTTGGTTGCTTTCCGAAAGCAGATCGGTGACGGCAACTACCTCCACCGATTCCGGCAGGTCAAAATGGCGCATGCGTTCGGACTCAACGGCGGCGGGGTGATCCGCGTCGCGTGAGTTCGACCCACCACTCCGGGTCGATGCTCGACGCGGGGCCAAATCGGTCCGTTCCGAAATCAATTGCTGCCAGGCAGCGACCGAACCGCGTCCGGTCCGCAGCTCCAACCGCATCACGATCGGTTGGCCGCGCTGCATCGCTTCCTTCCGGGCCAGACCGATCTCCTCACGAAGGACTCCGGCGGCCCTCCTCAAACCGTCATCGGCAAGCGGGCGGCTCAAACTCGGCCAGGCGATCGCCAGCAATCCGACCATCACGATCAGAACGATGAGTAACTCCAGCAGAGTCATAGCCGCCCGGGACGCGGGCAGCGATACCGGCCTTACGGCGCCCGAATTCATGGTCAGGATTTGTTCGATCCGCGGCGCGACGGATTGCCGGACGTATTGGCGGCGTCGGCAGTGTCATCGGCGCTGCGATTCGCAATGTCATCGCTGGTGCCGACCTGCTTGTCGGGACCAGGAGAATTGATGCGCGGAAAGTCCGCTCCGTCCTCCGCCGAGTACTCGTACTGAAACTCGCTGCCCCAGGGATCAAGCGGCAACGATTTTCCCTCCAGGTACGGCCCGTCCCAGATGCTCGCCAGCCGCTCATCCTCCGGAGCGCGCATCAGCAGTTCCAATCCCTCGTCGGTCGACGGATAGGTCTTCATGTCCACCGCGTACATCTTCAGCGCGGAAGTCAGGTTTCCGATCTGGGCTTGGGCCGTCTTGATGTCAGCTTTCTTCTGCGATCCAAGCAGACGCGGCCCGACCAACGCGATAATGCCGACCAGGATGATCAACACGATCATCAGTTCCAGCAACGTCAAACCTGTTCGCCGTCCGTTGCGTTTGCGATTCGTTTTCATTGCGATTCTCCTTTTCTTGTTTGGCTCCGCACAAATCACGATCCGCTCCCTGGTCGGCGCGCGATCAGTCGACGGCCGAATTCAGGTCGAAGACCGGGAGCAATACACCTACAATTACGAACATCACCATTCCGCCGATCAGCACCAGCATCAGCGGTTCAATCATCCGTACCATGACTTCCAGTCGTCGCTCGATCTTCTGATCGATGCGATCGGCGATCTTGACCAAAACCTGATCCATCGTATTCGCTTCCTCCGCGATGCGTATCATCGCCATCACGGGTGGAGGTATCAGACCGCTTGCAGCCAGCGGTTTCGAAAGCGAATCCCCCGAAGTGATATTGTCCGCCGATTTCAGCATCACCTTTTCCAGGAGTCGGTTACCGGTCGACTCGCTGCTGATGCGCAGCGACTTCAGGATCGGCACTCCATTGTGGAGCAGTGTCCCCAACACGCGGCAGGCGCGTGAAACGGCAGCGTCGTGGAAGATGGCACCCAACCCGGGAATACGCAGCTTCCAGCGATCGATCCATTCGCGGCCCCAAGGAGTCGCGTTAAAGCGCCGCGCTCCCGCGAACAAAAGTGCCAGCATGATCGGCAATAACCAGCCGTAACGCATCAGGCCGTGGCTCACCGACAGCAGAATCACCGTGATCATCGGCAGGCCCGATCCGGTCTGTTCCAAGCGATCAAAAAACGGCTGGAATTTCGGAACCAGAAATGTCACCATCAGACCGGTGATCAACGACCCGACGGTTCCCAGAATGATTGGGTACGTGAGCGCGCCGACCACTTTGGCCCGCATCTCGTCCTGTTTCCTCAAGAATCCCGACGTCCGCTGCAGGGCATCCTCCAGGAAGGCACCTTCCAACCCCGCCCGCACCATGCTCAGAGTCAGCTCACTGAAAATTGTCGATTCCGTGGCCATCGCCTGGTCGAGATTTCTGCCGTCGGCAACCGCATCGCGTATCCGTAACACCGCGTCGCGCAGGCGATCATGGGGCGTCGCCTCCGCCAGGACCTGCAGCGATTCCAGCAGCGGCACCCCATTCGCGAGCAGGTCGGCAAGTTGCGTGCAGAGATCAGCGACATACTCCTTCCTGACGCGCCCCGCCCAGGGCCAACCGAACGATCGGCCTTGCGCGGCGTGGGGTTCCGCGACCGTCAGCGGATACAGCGACTGTTGTCGCAACCGTTGCAGCGCATCGCGACGCGAGAGTGCAGAGACCAATCCTTCGATCCGCCGCCCCTCCGCATTCTTCGCGATGTAGGCAAAATTTTGCATCGATTTCCGCCGTCACTCGCGGTCACCGGCCGTCAATCGGCTTTTGTGACCCGCAGGACTTCCTCGATCGTCGTGATCCCCTCGACCACCTTCCGCCAGCCGTCCACGCGCAGTGTCTGCATGCCCGACTGCATGGCAGCCTGCTTCAGAACCTGCGATGCCACGCGCTGCGTGGCAAGCTGGCGAATTTCGTCCGTCGCACGCAACAGTTCGTAGATCCCGATCCGGCCGCGGTACCCTGTGCCGCGGCACTTTTCGCAGCCGCCCGGCTGATAAATCGTCACCAGTTTCACATCGCGGAATTCGGCCGGAAAATCGTCCGGCACGTCGGCAGGCGCCATCTCCGCAGGACGCCGGCAATCGGGACAGAGCCGCCGCACCAAACGCTGGGCCATGACTCCTTCCACCGTGCTGGAAACCAGAAACGGCTCGACCCCCATATCGCATAATCGCATGAACGCACCCGCCGCGTCGTTCGTATGCAGGGTGCTGAAGACCAGGTGCCCTGTGAGCGATGCCTGAACGGCATTCTCCGCCGTCTCCAGATCGCGGATCTCTCCCACCAGCACCACGTCCGGGTCGTGCCGCAAGATCGCCCGCAGGCAGGCGGCAAACGTCAATCCAACCTTGTGATGCACCTGGATCTGGTTGATTCCCTCCAACTGATACTCAATCGGGTCCTCCGTGGTAACAATCTTCGTGTCCTCGGACTTGATCTCGCTGAGCGCACTGTACAGCGTCGTTGTTTTTCCCGAACCGGTCGGCCCCGTTACCAGCACGATTCCGTGCGGCAGTCGAATCAACTTCTGAAATTCCGCATACACTTCCTCGGGCATCCCGATCCCACGCAGCGAAAAAGAGAGGCTGCTCTTGTCAAGAATGCGCATCACGACGCCTTCGCCATGCAGCATCGGGATAATCGACACGCGGATGTCCACTTCGCGCCCCGCCACCCGCAACTTGATCCGGCCGTCCTGCGGTACCCGCTTCTCCGCGATATTCAACTTCGCCATGATCTTCAAGCGACTGACAATCGCCGCGCGAAATTGATTCATCTCCGGCGGAGCCGGCTGCGCCTGCAGGATCCCGTCAATCCGATAACGAATCTTGATGCCCGACTCCTGCGCCTCGATATGAATGTCGCTGGCACGCGCCTCAATCGCCTCGCTGAGGATTTCGTTTACCAGCCGCACCACCGACGCCTGCTGAGCCTGTTCCGCGTCCTCCGAGCCGTCGACATCCAATTCCTCCAGCATCTCCACGTCGCCCGACTGCGCCTTCTGCATCGCAATCAGCCCGTCAATCGTCTCCGCGCCGACTCCCAGAAACCGCTTGATATACTTGCGGACCACTTCCCCCGAGGCCACGACGGGCCGCACTTCAATTTCAAGCGACGATGAAACCGCGTCAAAAGCGTTCAGGTCAAACGGATTGCTTACGACCAGCCGCAACCACTGCTCTGATCTTTCCAGCGGAAAAACCTCGTAACGATGGATCAACTTCAGCGGGAAGCCCTCCAGCGCCTTCGACTCCACCGCCACCTCGTCCGATTCGAGGCACTCCAGGCCGAAGGCCCGCGCCGCTTCCGCCAGTAAGGCTCGCTCGTCTGGGAATTCCCACTGCTCGGCCAATCCCGCGAGCGAAGCGCGCTCCTTGAGCACCTCCGCAACCATGCGCAGCTGGTCCGCGTCCAACGTCGATTTCATCGTGATTGAATTGGAAATCATGGAATCCCTACCGTGAGTCCTTTCCAGATCATCCGACACGAGTTTCCTTCCCCCGGTCCGACCCCGTTGCCAGTAATTTTCGCCGGTTCGACAATCCGTCTTCCGTAATCCCTTCCAGGCACTAATACCTTCAGCAACCGAACGCCGGAACCGCCGCAAGCGACTCTAGCGCAGTGCGATACAGACAAAAACGGCTGCTTGAAATCCGTGCCCGATCAACAGGGCCCCAATTTATGGGGCCCGAAGTAACGGACGGCCGCGAAACCAAAACGACGCTTGCCCCATCAAGACAAGGCGATCGCTTTTGGATTCGCATTACCTCGCATCACGCACCAGGGTGCTCCTCACCCTCGACCTCGTGAAACGTCACACTCTTCCAGCAAAATTGCAGGTGGGTAAATTCAGGCGGGTCATTCACGTTAGCAAGTGTCAGGTAATCAAATCGGTCCTGTGCTTCCTGCGGAACCAAATCGGACAACACGGAATCCGATGGCAGCAGCCAACGTATCAATGACATCCGATGGAATAGACTGTACTTCCGATCGACGACTGCGTCAAGGTGGAGAACAGGCCACGGGGCAAGCCAGGCAACCTGGGCAAGGCACAAACTTCTCGCCAACGGCTCGGCCAAATCGGTAGATCCAAGTTACTTTTTCTTCGCGGGCGACGAGAGGAGTCCCGGCAGAGACTGCTTCAGGCGCGTCGTGTTCAGTTCTCGCAATTTGATCACCTCGATCCGCGTCGCCGGTTGTAGATTCGCCCGGCTGTCGAGCTGTTGCACGAACTCGGTGATTTCCCTCGCGAGTTCAGGCGGCGCCTTCAACACCAGGGCATTCGTGGTTACATCGACGCCAACGGTCAGAATCGGTCCGGCAGACGAGGCATTGATCTGCTGGATCATCGCTTTGACGTCGGAAGAGATGCCTTCGGGAATCGTCAGCGGTTTACGGCCTCCGCCCGTCGACAATTGGGATCGATAAACGTCGCGGATCACTTCCTGAACGCGACGGGCATCGGTAAATCGGAGCGGGACCAATTTGGGAGTCGAACTTTGCAAAGTGTCGGTCATATCCGATGAGTCCAGAACGCTCAAGAGCTCTTCAATGACGACGCGATCCGCGCGGTTACCATGGACGATGATCGCATTGATCCGCGGATCGGCGATGACAGTGACTCGGCCAAAGCGTGTGGTCCCCGCAACGGTCGTCTCCGAATCTCCTCGCTTGAAAAGCGCGGAAAAAAGCTGTTCCAACTGTTCTGCTCCCGCGTGTCGTAACAGGTAGATCGCGTAGTTGCCCGTGGACGCGACGGGGGCGATTTGTGGCGAAAGCGCATGTTGCAGCAGCGATTCAAACTGATCGAGTGCCTCGCGATCGTCGCTGGCCAGCGTCCAGTGTGACGCACCGCGAACGACGATGATCGGCGCCGCGTCGCGGGGCTCGCGAACGGGTGTCGGCGGTTCGGCTGTCGGCGGAACGTCGGCTTCCGCCGGTTTTGGCGTTTCGGGCGTTCGTTCTGGGTTTCGTTCGGGACCTTTTTCGGCCCCCCGGTCGCCAGCTATCGGTGCGACGACAGGGGCGGGGCCGGCGCCGGCCGGTGGATCGAACTGCGAGCCAGGCGCCGGGGCCGGCGACGGCTCTCCGAGCACGCGGATCGGATTGGGCCGGATTTGGGGCCAGACGCGGCGCAAGTCGTCCAGCGCGCGATCCAGTTGCGGATTCGCCGGAATGCTGCGGATCCGTCGCGAGGCGCCAGGACCGCTCGCCGCCGCGCCGGGGAGATTGGCTTCCCCGAGCCGGCCGAGCAGTTCGCGGACGGCGGCCAGCTGTTCGGTTGTTCCCCGCACCAGCAACTGTTGCGTGGCGTCATCGGTCGATACGGACGGTGCGTGGGCGATGGGCAGATCGGCGAACAGCGCGGAGATCGCCGATCGGACCGCGGCAGGTTCGAGCGTCTTCAGCACGAACACTTCCAGATGCCGCGGTGGCGGTTCGGACTCCTTCAGGATTTTCTCGATGGCGACGATCTGTTCGGTTCCGCCAATCACGACCAGTTGGTCCTGAAGCGCATCAAAACGCAGGTCGAGCTGCGGATGCGAATCGCGGAAAAGAGTCCGCAGCGACTCCATCAAGGCGCGTCCATCCGTACCGCGGACCTGAAACGTTCGCAATTGGCGCTCTGCCGCGGGCGCCTGCGGCTGATCGATCTGCTCGATAATCTGCCGCGCCAAGGCGTGGTCTTCCGGCATGCCGACAATAAAAACAGCGCGAACCGCATCATCGAAACTCACGCCGACCCCCGTGCGTTTCGCCAGCGCCTGCTGCAACGCCGCGGCGATCGCACGCGGTTCGACAAACCGTGCCCGTACCGTCTCCAACATCGGCGTCTTCCCCGGCGCCTGGTTCATCTTGTTGACGATCGCCGCAATCTGATCATGATCGGACGCCTTCGCCGCAACAATGATCTCACCGTTCACACTGTCGGCGCTGATCGTGGCATTCGGGAAACTGGTTGCCAACGCACGCTGCAGCGCCACCACATCCCGGTTCGACAGGCTATAGGAGCGCGATTCCTTTGCCGGCGCGGCGGGCAGCTGCGCGTTCAGGTTCCGCAGCAATTCATCGAGTTGCTTGAGCGATTCGCTCGGCCCAACCGCGATCAGCGTGTTCGTGGCCAGGTGAGGCTGCAGCACGACATTCGGCGGAAGATTGCCGCGCAGCGCCGCAACGATCGACGCCGCATCCGCCGACGATTGTTCCAGCGGGAAGACACGCATTTCCCCCCCGGCCTCCGGCGTATCGATCGCCTCAAGCTCCTCGATCACGCCGGCAATTCGATTCTGAATGTCACGGGGAGCCACGACGATCAACGTGCCGGTGGCGCTATCGATCGAGGTGGCCGCGGAGGGAAACAACGTCGCCAGCGAACTCTTCAGGCTGGCGGCCCGCGCCGGCGAAAGCGAGTACGTCTTCAATTCGGTGCGGGCCTCCGCCGCCTCCCCGAGCTGGGCAAGAGCGGCCGCGATGCGCTCATGCTGCTGCTTCGTCCCCCAGACGATCACCGTCCGCGATACCGGATCCGTACTGATCACCGCCTGGGGCGCGATCTGGGCCAGGACCGCAGGCAAGCTGACCATATCTCCCGCCGGGACAGCGAACGTCCGCACCTCGACCGACTCGCCGCCTGGAGGCCCGTTTAACCGCTCCAATGCCAGTTGCAGCTGCTGGTGATCGGGCTGACTGCCCGTGGCGATCACCCGACCCGAAGCCGCGTCGGCCGTGAACGTCATCTTCGGCCACATTGCCTGTAACGTGGGCAGCAGTGCGGCTGGCTGCACTCCCTTGAGTGGATACGCGCGCAGTTCGTCCTTGGCGACCACCAAGGCCGGCTGATCCAATTGGACCAGAGTGGCTTTCAGCTGCGCGTGATCGCGCAGTGTTCCCGTCGCCAGGATCTGCCCACGTTTGCCGTCCGCCACCAGCGTCACGTCCTTGTAGACCTGGTCCAGGAGTGTCTTGATTGCCGCGGCGTCGCCGTGCTGCAGCGTATACGCCACCACCACCCGCTGCCGCTCGACAGGAGGCGCCGTGCGCAACTGTTCCAACGCCTGCTCAAGCTCCTTTTGCCGCTCCGCCGGTCCCCACGACCAGGCGACACCGTTGGTCGAATCCAATGTCAATTGCAGCGGCGGCAACCGCTTTTCCAGGTCGGCCTTGAGTGCCGTGATCTGCGCCATCGACTCCTTCGACAGCTCGAATCGCCGCAACTCCGACGCACCCGGCAACATCGTCGCGAGCTGCGGCAGCATCGGTTCCAGTAACCGGCGGTCATCCGCCGAGCCCAACATCATCAGCCGGTTGCCACTCGCGTCAAACCAGAGCCGCGCTTCCGGTACCAGCTTGGACACCATCGCCAGCCAGGTATCATTGGCCGGTCGCTCCAGCGGGATGATCGACAATTGATCGTTTCGCGCCGCCGTCGATCCGCGCCAGCGCATGATCACCTCCTCGGCCAATTGTTGATCCGACCGAGTTCCACGAATGATCAGAACGCCCACCGCATCGTTGCCGACGACCTGGCTTCCGGGAATCATCGACCGCAACGCGGTCGCCAATGTCGTCGCCAGACTCACACCGACCTGGTAGGAACGAACCTCTTCGTCGCCCGCTCCAACTGCAACTCCCAACACCTGGAGCGCGGTGCCGATTCGCTGATGGTCGTCCGATTCCGCCGTGATCAAGACGCGCGAGGAAGCGGTGTCGGCCACCATCGTCGCACGGGGAGCGACCGCCGTAACCTGGCGCTGGAAGCCGTCCACGGTTAACCCTCCCATCCGGTATGCCACGGAGATCAGCGGCGTCAACTCGGACTGCCGCTCCAGCATCTGCTCCACGGCGTTCTTCACCGCCGTCTGCTGGTTCGGAGGCAGAAACGCGCTCAGCACGCGTGTCTTTTCATCCACCGTGATCCGCTCACTGTCGACAAGCGTCCGAATCGTCTTGGCGGTCGAAGACGGGTCGAGGTTGCCAATCGAATACGAAGCGAAGACCGGTACGCCGGGTGGAGCCGGTGCAACCGGCACAGCCGCCGGTGGAGTCACGGGTTCCGGAACTGAGGCGATCAACTGGCTGATCGTCTGCATCTTGCCGGCCGTTTCGATCACCAGCAACTGCCGGCTCTGCGGCAAGGCTACCGCCCGGCCAAACGTCCCCAGGTAGGGTCGCACTTCCTGCATGACCGACTCGACCGGTCGCGTTCCCAGCGGAAACATCACCGATACCAGCTCAAAACGACCGCGGGCTGGCAACTGCTCCAGCGTCACACGCGGCAAGAGTTCGATCGGAATCGCGTTGGATAGCTCCAGTAACAGCAGCATCCGTTCGCGCCGCACCAGCGTAAAACCGCGCGTCGCCAGCACACTGTTCAACAGGTCGATCGCCTCGGCCGCACTATACGATCGCGTATCGCCATAAGTAAACGATCCAGGCGGTACGCGATCCATCACCAAGGTAAGATTGTCCTGCCGGGCAAACCACTGCAGAACGTCGTCCCACTTCTGATCGCGGAACTGGAACTTCAGCTTGCCACCTTCCGCACGGGCCAGCCAAGCCTGCCGTTGCTCGTCCGTCAGTTGTGCGCTGATCTTATCGTCCAGCGCCGCGATCACCTTCGCTCGCTCGGCGGCGTCAGGCAACAGCCTGGCTTCCTGACGCTGCGACAACAACTCCTGGATCGCCACGCGTTGGTTGTCCGTCAACGACAACTCGGCCGCGACCTCTGGATGGATCAGACGGGCCAGATCGGGCTTTTCCTGTGCAGGTACGTCGGCGGGCCGCACCGTCAGCAGGCCGGCAATCAGCAAAATTCCAATGCGCCGCCGTAACGGAAATTGAACAGTCATAGTCTCACCCAAGGCAGGTCACGGAAATCGGGGCGGGCTCGTCAGGCGGGAATCCGTTTTCGCGCGTTCACTCATCCAGCCGAATCCCTGGCCGCCGCGCAGGCCTCTATCCTAATTCCTTTTCAGAAGCGATGCGAGTCGAATTAGCCGTGGAGCCGTCGCCTTCCCGTGCAAGAGCCTGGCCTTGGCGCTGCGCGTCACGCCGTCTCGCGGTCGCTATCCCGGAGGGGTTTTTCCGCAGCGCAGCCGTGGGTTGCCGGTACTCCGGTTACCCACGGGTACGCCCCACGCGACGCGCCGGCGGTCGAGCGCAGCGGCCCACGACACCCATCGGCCCGCCGAGACCGCAACAGACGCACCGTCGCATCTTCGGAGCTTCACCGCGCCGCATGCGTTGGCGGTGGCACACGACACGAACGCCGGCCCAATCGCCACGATGCGCCGCCGTTTCGGTCTCGGCGGCGTCGGTGGGTGCCGATGGACCGGTGCGCTCGACGCCAACTGCAGCGTCAATAATCGGCGATCGATCCGTCCTTCAGCGTTGCCCCCGGCCACTTGTACGACTGCGGCTTTTTGGATTCTTCAAGCAGGCGCGCCTCGTCCACCTCGACGCCCAGCCCCGGCCCGGGCGGAAGACTGACGTAACCTTCCGCGTCGACCTCGTACGCCATCCGCGTCACCCCCGGCGCATTGAATCCGGCATTCTGCGGGTAGAACTCGTGAATCAGCAACAGCGGTATCGAGGCCGCCACATGCAGACTGGCGGCGATTCCCAGGAATGTCGCGGTGCAATGGGGGGCCAACGGAATCATGTAGGCTTCCGCCAGCGTGGCGATCTTCTTCATCTGACTGATGCCGCCCGTATGGCAGCAATCGGGCTGCAGAATGTCGATGCAACCGTCCTGGAGATATGGGATCATTCCCCAGATCGTCCGGTCCCGCTCGCCGGTTGCGAGCGGAATATTGATCTGCTGTTTCAGGCGTTTGAATACTTCAATGTTGCCCGGCACCGCCGGCTCTTCGATAAACAGCAAGTCGTACGGCTTCAGCGCCGCCGCCAGTTGGATCAACGCCGCGGGCGGCACGGCACAGTGCGCGTCAAACATGACCGCGCCGTCGGGACCAACCTGCTCTCGGGCCCGCGCCACCGCCTGCACCATTCGGTCGATATCGGCCGGAGTGACGGCATGTTCGTAGATGCCATGCGGCGGGACCTTTTGCGCTTTGGGAGTATGATAGACGCGGATCCGGTCCCGAGTGGGACCGCCCAGCAACCGGTAGACCGGAACCTTCCAGAGCTTGCCGACAAGGTCCCACAATGCGATGTCGATCGCGGCGATCGTGTGCACCATAAAAGCGCCTCCGCGAATGTCCCGGTGCGCCCGATACAACTTCTGCCAGAGATGCTCGATCCGCGTCGGATTCTCCCCCTTGATTAATTCGAACAGCGATTCGGCCAGGACTTTCGCGGGGCGAGGATCGACGCCTTTGATGTCACCCCAGCCGCTGATTCCCAGATTTGTCTCCAGTTTCAGGTAGACGACCGGGCCCACCCAGTAGAGCCGCATCTCCGTCAAACGGATCGAACTGCCGTTGTCGGTTACCTGCGAACCGGGCAGCTGTTTACCGGCGCCGTCGTCGGCATGGATCGACCGGTTCAAAAACGCCATGCCGAACGCCGCGCTGGCGCCCCGCATGAGATTGCGGCGGCCAAACAGTTCTGCATCTGACGCGTATTCCATTTGTCGCTCCTTGCCTTGTGGAATTATTGATCGGTGGCTCCGGGTGAATCATGGCGGCGATCGATCGCCGCGATCCGCCGACGATTCCACCCGTTTCGGCTCCAGATCGGCCGGAACCCCGGCGCCAACCACAGGGTTGGGCCGCGCTGCGCATTCGCCGCCGTATGTCACGGCATAATCCGAATATCGCGGATCGGGTTCGGGGAAGTCGGTGCTGATCAACTGAGCGCCGCTCGCCAATGCCCGATCGCGGCGGCCTGCGTCGTTGGATCTCGCCTGCGCCGTCCCCTCATCCGCGCGCGTTCGAACCAGGAATCCCGCCCGCACCAACGACTGAATCTCGTCGAACCCCCGATCGGGATCGTTCCGTTTCATCCAGGCGGCCGCCGGATGATCGCTTCCGACACTGGTGAACATCAACCGCCCCCGCAGTGTCGCATCGTCGCGAAGATACGCGTCGCGTATCGCGTCCTCATTGTCCAGCAGAAACACGATCTTGCCTCTCGCCTCGCGCAAACGAGGCCAGCCCTGCCGCCGAACCGCGTCGCGCAACGTGTCAAATGCTCCGCGCACGTCGTCCGGCGCAAGAATCATTTCGCGAGGCACGATTTCGAGAATCTCCTTTTCCAGCGTCTGCAACCCGGCCAGGTCCCAGGCCACGGGCCGAAGCAGCGGCGAATAGGAGTCCTGCTTCAACTCCAGCAATACGAAGAGCGGCAGGTGTCCGGCGTGACGCAACGACCAGGCGCGCATCGTCCGCAGCGCATCCTGCAACGCGTAGACGGTCGTGCGAAAATCAAAATCGGGACTGTGAAGTATCTTGATGCCACGCCGCAACAGAACCCCCTGAGGATCGTGAGCCGCAACGTCCGCTCCCTGCCGCTGAGCCGCCACGTAGGCCAGCGGCCTGGCGAACTTGCCGCCCTCATCGTCGCGATACAGATCCAGTTCGAACAGGCGCAAACCCAGCCGATCGAGTTGCTCGTCCAACGGCCGATGCGAATAGGCGTTCGCGTCCGCTTCGCGCGGCACCACAAGCCGGATCAGCGCCATCGCCGCGGCGTCCGGTTCGACATGATAAGAATTGTGCGTGCCCAGCACCTGAATCTGATGCAGACGCGGCGATCGATCGGCGGGCGGTTCGGCGGCCGGCAACCCGATGCCCCATCGCCCGATCAGCCAACCTGCCACGACCCACAGTATCGGGACATACCAACTACGTGCTACCAATCGCGTCGATTGCCTGGACATGCCGGCTCCTTATATCAGCTATTCCTGATCAATCCAAGCCAGTGAATGGTGCTGGGCTGATAAGACTCTTCAAATCGTTTGTCTGAAACGCGTTGCGCGCGTTGACCGCTGCTCGCAAGCAACTGTCCTCCCTTCTCCACCGGTATGTCCGGGGGAAAAGGGCCAGGGATGAGAGGGCCGGAAAAAACGTGGCGAAACGCTACCGGTCTTTTCGCGACAACGCGATGCCCTGGGCACTCTGCTATTTGAGCGCAAGGCTATTCTTACCACGGTTCGTTCACACTGACGGCATTGACCGACTTTTTATCAGCCCAGGCTGGGGGGCTTCCTACGCGCTGGGGCACGATACCCCAGCCACATCCTATTCAAGATGCCCCAGCTATGCCAGAGAGTTATCCAGCGGGAACTTGCTCACGGCAACTCGGGACGTTCAATCGCGACCGCTTCGCCGGTCAACGATTCCAGAAACGCCACCAGTGCCGAGACTTCTGAAAAGCTCTGACCCGACAAGGGCGCAATATCCAGTGGCAAACCGTCATCGGCCGCCGCCGGAACACCGCGATAGTAATGGATGACGACCTCCGACAGCGAGGCGCGAGAGCCGTTGTGCATATAGGGACCGGTCTCGGCAATGTTACGCAGCGAGGGGGTCCGGAATTTTCCCTTGTCCTCCCTGTTGCCGGTCACCGCACCCAGGCCATCGTCGTCCAGTCCGATACCGATCCTGTGGAACTTGTTGTCGCTCAGCAGCGGCCCATGATGGCAGCGCACGCAGCCCGCGGCGCCCTGGAAGAGTTCCAACCCCTGGAGTGCCTCGTCGGACAATGCCGCCTTTTCGCCAAGCAGATACCGATCGAATGGCGAACGGCGGCTGACCAGCGTTCTTTGAAATGCGGCCAGAGCTTGCGCGATGCCTCGCCGCGTCACGTCCGTGCTAAAAACCGACTGGAATCGACTGCGGTACCCGGGCACCGCGTTCAGCTCCCGTTCCAGCGCGTGCAGGTCCTGGTGCATCTCGTCGGCCGATTCGATCGGCGCCAACGCCTGCTCCTCGAGCGACCGCGCGCGCCCATCCCAGAAGAGCAGGGGATAGAACCCGACATTCAAGAGTGACTGGATATTGCGGCGCAACGACTTGTCAGCATGTCCCTTTCCGAGGCGTAAACCGTCGGAAAAAGATTTTTCGGGAACGTGACACGTAGCGCAACTCATCCTGTTGTCGCCCGACAACCGCGGATCGAAGAACAGCAGACTGCCGAGCTCGACTTTCTCGGGGGTCACCGGCTGATCGATCGGGGCCGGCACCGCCGCCGGCAACGGAATCAGTGAAGGTCGGTCGGAGCGCCCCTGCGCGCCCACGATGTCCCCATCCAGCCCGATCAGGGTGACGATCATCACGATACGGCAACAGACGGGCCGCACTTCGGTCGAAAAATCGAATCGGCAATCTTTGTTCGCGATCATGGACCGCTACCACTCACCCCGTTCGTGGAACTCGCGGTCCTTATACCAGTAGTTGTCGATATGATCGTCAAGCCGGTAGCTCCCCCCACGATATCGTCGTGACTCATGATCTCGACAATATAGTTGAACGTATCGGGGGCGATGCGAAAGTCTACGTCGGCGAATGCGACGATCCGATATGCCGCACGAGCAGCCGCGACGCTTTGCAGCAACCGTGGCAAATAGTCCCGTTCGTTCCAGGCCGGAATCACCAACGACAGATCATTTTCCATCGTGCACACCTAAGGTTGGGTTGCCCCAGCCACACGGGAGATCATTCTACCTTTGCCAGATCGAGTTCGAGGCGTTTACCGTCGCGCACTTCCACGCGCAGCCGCGTCGTATCCTCCGACTGCAGGAAGCTGGGAATCTCAGTGGAGCCCGCGCCAGGGATCAGCATCTCACCGGCTCCACCGTCGCCGGCCGTGGACATGATCGACATGGAATCCTGCACAACGACCTTGTAGGCACCCGGCGGCAAGCCGAAATAATCACGGAGCGCGCCCGGAACAACGGTCATCAGATTGAAATTTCCTTGGGCATCGGTTGTTCCCTGTCCTGTCAGACCATCGCCGGACTCGGGAACAAATCGCAGGCTCTTGTTGGCCAACGGCTGCCCATTCAGCAACAATTTACCTTCGACCGGAACCCGCGCGGGAACCGCCGGCCCGCGACACCCGCTCAGCGCAAGCGCACTCCACAGCAGCAGCCAGCCGTTCTGTTGGAAGAAGTCCATCAGGGGATCTCGGAAGTTTGTCCGTCCATCATCCGAGTCAGATACCCCAGAGCGGCGAACTCGACGTTTTGATGCACGAAATGAACCGATGCGTCTCCCATCGCGAAGTGCGTTCCGTTGGGATGCAGGCTGGCCGCGGGACACCACCAGCTGCGAGCCCGGCCTGGAAACGGCGTGAATGGTGGCGACTGCCAGGATGGATGGATCCAAGGCTGGTGCCAGACATTAATGCCGCCGTACGACGGTGAGTCGGCAAACACCGGGTCGACGCCGCACATCACGTGCCCTCGATAGGCCCACGCGAACGCAGCGCCATTCACATGATATCCGGTCGTCTCACCCAGCATGAACGTATTCGACGACCCATCCAGGACGTCGGCGAACTTGCATTCACTCTCCCATCCGAACATTCGCTCCGAGGGACGATTTCCGCGTTGTACTTCCTTCCAGGTGTAATTGAGAAACATCCAGTAAGAGTCGGTGACGAAATCGTAATTGGTCTTGGCCGATCGAATTCCCGGTGCGGGCCCGTAGTGCCAGCCCTCGAGCGAGCGTTCCGCATTGCGTCGCGCGTAAGGATCGGAAGGGCAGAGGAACACGCTGATCTCCGTCTCCGAGAGGGCCGCATTGCCGTTCAAAGCGGGGTCGCCCACCAGCGCGGCGTTCGGGATCGGGGTATAACCCGTATACTGCGAACATGCCTGATCGCGATTAAATCGATCGTAGATCGGCTTCTGCTCCAGATAGGGCAGCAGCGCCACCAGACCATTTGTGCCCTTGATCTCGCCGTTCAACGGCGTGTTGTATCCTTGATTGGCACCTCTTCCCGCCGCCGGCAACGCGCCGTGCGAAGACTCGTAAGTGTGCAGCGCCAACGCGATCTGCTTGATGTTGTTCGTGCAGTGCATCCGCCGCGCGGCTTCGCGCGCCGATTGGACCGCCGGCAACAACAACGCCACTAACAGTCCGATGATGGCGATCACCACCAGCAGCTCGACCAAGGTAAATCCTCGTGAGTCGCCGCCGCAAAGTCGATCCTTGCTGCGAAATCCTCTGGGAAGTCGGTTCATCGTGCATTCTCCGCTCGCCCGTGCCGCAACTCGTCGGTATCGCGGTCCCAATCCCCGCTGCCGACGGAAAGTCTAAAGCCTATTCGGCAATATCACAACAAAAGATTGCGCAGACTACGAGATCGTACTGGTACTCCTACTCGCCCCCGTTCCCCGCTCCCCGTTTGCTGTGCGCCGTTGAAATCGTCCAAATTCTGGTGGGTACATAATCACATGCGCGCAAATAGTAACCTGTGCTCCCCTCTCCCAGTACTCTGGGAGAGCGGCCGGGGGTGAGGGAATGGAATTGGCGTTGCGTTACGAACCGGTGCGGAGGAGCTGAGGCAAGATGCCCCTGCCACGAAAGATCGGGGGCAAGATGCCCCCCGCCACAATCAGGCATGAGCGCGGATTGCGTCGATTCGTTTGCTCCGGCTCTTCGGGCTGTCGAGACTGAACGACCGTGCATCGCCGAGCTGGTCGCGGACAAACAATTCGGTCTGTCGTACCGCCTCGATCAATCGCTTGTACTTCTTGGCAAACGAGCACCAGACGATCGACTGCGACTCGACGTCATACTCCCAAAGACCGACGACGCGTCCACGGTCGATAATTGCGTGGCTGGGTAAATCTTGAAGTGCACCGCCGGCCTTGATCTCCGCGGCAAACAAGGGATGCTCCCGATCGGACGGCGCCACAAGCATCAGGTTGCGGCGATGCAGGCACATCGAATCGAGACATCCGACCAGCGCGTAGTGTGGTGACTTCGGGGCGCGGAATTCGCGGAACTGCTGAAGTTCCTCCGGGGAGATCCAGCGTTCATCGCCGTTGTCGATTGGAACCAACTGCAGCGGCTCGATCGCCGCCCGTGTGTGCCACGGGCGAGGTACTCCGAGCCCGTGCCGACGTGTCAAGGCTCTGTCTGCCCCTGCCCGGCCGGCGGAGATTCGGAGAATTGAAAGGCGTATAGTTCGGCATCGCGAAGTCGAAAACGTAGCCGAACCGGCTTGCCGATATGCGTCGAGACGTCCGCCGAATCGTTCCAGGTCACCGTGCGGTCCAAACTGTCTCCGAACTGCTCGTCGCATTCGTCGAGCGAAAAACCAGGTAACGGCTTGCCATCCTGATCGGCAAGTTCTGCGTGGAGGCTCCCGGCCGCCGAGGTTGCGAAGTTGACGGTCAAGCGCCGGCCAGAATAGAGGAATGGCTTGGTGATAAGTTCCCCGCCGGTCAACGGCGCCTTGGCCGCGACGAATCCATCCAGTCGCAGCGTAAAGCGCCGGATCGCCTCTTCGCTCCGCCAGTATTGCTCCGCCATGAAGAACGAGAACTCCTTGGGCGCACCCGGCAGTTTGCTCACCGTTTCGATCAAACCGTGCGCCGGGTAGCAGTCGCCGTAGACCCACGAACCCGGTCGCTCCGGACCGATCCGTAGAAACGCCTCCGGCCAGCGGCGAAAATGATACCCGTCGCGACTCGACATGAACACTCCATCGGTGATCGCCGTTCCAATGCGTTCGCCCGCCTTGGCCCGTATCCGGCGATGTTCCAGGTCGGGCAACGCGCGCATCGACGGCGACCAGGGCCGTTCCACGTACCGAACCGGAAATCCCAGGAACAAATGCGGAGCCCGTTCGTAGCGGCCAATACAATTTGTGTAAAACTGTTCGTTCGGCAACGGAGGATCGACCTGCAATCGTTCCGGCACCGTCCAGTTCCTGAAGTCGTCGGAAAATGCCAGCCGAATGTCGCGCAGTCCATCATGAAAATCGCGGATATAGGCGCGGTACTTGCCCGTCAGCGGATCCCAGAAGGCGACATTCTGGCTGTCGAAAGCGCCGCGCGTGATGATCGGCTTGTCGCCCAGCCGCTCCCAGCGCAATCCGTCCGGCGACCGCCAGGCGATCAACCCGTCTTTCGACTGCCCAATCGCCTTGTAACGCGCTTCGGGCGAGCAGGACGGATGCTCGTCACGAAACGGCGTGAAGTTGTCGTAGACTCCCGTCACCACGATGTTGTTGGCTGTCGAACCGTCGACTTCGATCAAACCGAGCACCGGTTTTGTCCAGCGAATCCCATCCGTGCTCTCCGCGTAACAGATGTGATACGGGTGTGTCTTTTTCGGATCGGCCGGATCGAATTGCCAATGCGCTCCCTGATACCACATGCGGAATTTGCCCGCCTCGGCAATGATCCGGAAATAGATACATGTATTTCCTTCCCAAGGCTGATCGCAAGCGAAAACGATCTCCTGCGGTTGAGGATGCTGCAGCTCCAGCCGCACGTTGTGCAGTTGATCGATCAGCAGATCGTCGACGAACAGCTCCCTGCGCGAACCGATATCGATCGGCTTGGGCTCGGCGGCAGCAAGGGCCGCGCCGCCAATCCAAACGGCCATCCATGACACGATGAACAACAGTCGCCCTCTCATGATGCGGCTCCTTGGTAAATCGTCGATCGGCGTCGCGCGGCGGGACAGTCGGTGCTTCCGGCCGATCAGGGTTCGATCAGCGTACCGGCGATCGTCCCCCGATCACGTTCGGAGTACGGGTCGCCGGGTCTCTTCTTGGTCATTTCCTGCAAGAAGGCGATCAGATCGGCCATTTCCGCATGCCCAATCGATCGTTCAAATCCTTCGGGCATCAATGACCTTCGCGTCGACTTCAAATCTTCGATTTCACTCCTCAACAATATTACCGACTCCGCATTCTGTCTAGTCAACGTCACGCTGGTGGCGGTTTGCGCAGCGAGGAAGCCGGTGTGCGTAACACCGCTGCTATCGAGGGCAAGGTACTGCACGTAATTGGGCTGCACCGACTGGTTGGGGTCGAGAATATGCACCAGCAACGCGGCGGGGTCCTGAACCGCGTTTGGCGTCAGCCCTGGTCCGACCTGAACTCCCTTGCCACCCACCTGGTGGCAACCGGCGCACTGTTTTTCGAAAACAACCGCTCCTGGCTCGACGCGCCCTTGGCGCGCCAGAGCCGGGCGATACGCTTCCACAACGGCCCGGCGGGAGGACGAAGCGGCTTGTGCGAAGACTCGCTCCGCCCGAGTGCGAATCGCCGCATTCGCGTGCGTTCGCAACGCCTCTTGACGGACGAAATCGACCTCCGCCGCAGGCACTCGATCTTCGAGCGCCGCGTTCAGCCACTGCATCGTACGATCGTCGCGAGCCAACATCGTATCGAGGGCGACTCGAGCAACCTGCGGCGCGAATTGCGGCCAGAGTTCCAACAGCCGCTCGCCTAGCTGAGGGTCGGCATCTCCCGCCGAGGCCTTCATCACCGCGATTTGAATCGCCTCCGCTGCGTCTGCCGTCAGAATTTTCAACCGCACTGCCTGCGCGTATTCCAAGGGGAAACAGTTGAAGAATTCGATCGCCGCTGTCGATCCCGACGCCATCTCCGCGGCACGCTGAAAACGCTGGTTCAACCAGGCGGCCAATGGCGGCGCGAATTCGGCCGGCACCAGCCTTCGCGACACGCGCTTTCGGCCTCGCCCCAGCTCCAACAACAAGCCATCCACGATTGATTCATCACCCGTCTTGGAATAGAGGTGCAGCGCGGCAAGCGATCGCTCGATTTCCTCGATCCGATTGCGGGCCGCGACAACCTGCGCCAGCTGTCCCAGGAATGCGAGCCCGCTCTTGGTCGAGGCGAAAGATTGCGGCGCCGGCTGCGGATTCAACAACAGGTCCTCGAACAGGTCCGCGGACACGTTCGCGATGGAACTCAGAATGGCCGCCCGCATCCAGGCGTCACTCTCGTCGCGTCGAGCCAAACGGGCCAGCGCTTTCGCGGCCGTCGGTCCAGCCGCTTCGCCCAGCGAAAACGCCGCCTGGAAACGGACACCTGGATCGTCATGGTCCGCCAGTCGCGCCACACACTCCAGCACCCGCGGCTCCTGGTTCAGCTTCGGCTCCGATAATCGGATCGCCTGCGAGAGAACTCCAGGATGCGCGTCGCGCAACCCTTGCAGCAGTGTCTCCCCATCCAACGCATCCATCCCCTCCAGCGCCCAAAGTGCGTGAACCCTGGCCTGGGGCCGTTCGGAAGCACGCACCATCCGTCGCAGTGGTTCGACAGCCGATCGATCGTTGCGTTCGAAGAGTAACCGGTGCGCCGTATCGCGGCGCCAACCGTGCGGACTTTCGAATTCCGCGACTAACTCGTCGATCGTCGCACTGCCCAGTCGCGGCGGCGCCGGCGCCCGGAACCCCCGAGGCGCCAGTCGATAGATCCGGCCGTTGGCGCGACCGCTGCGAAAATCGAGATGCTTCGCCACGTCCAACGGAACATGAATCGTCTCGAGGTACTCGCGACTCATGTCCAGAAAAAACAGCGTCCCGTCCGGCGCGTTCAAGGCATTGACCGGGCGAAACCAGATGTCGGATGATCGGACCACCTCGGTATTGGGATCGACGCGCTGCGAATCAAACGTCAAGCCCTTCGGAATCAGCCGGCGGCGGTGGATCAGGTTGTTCTGACCATCGCCGACAAAGGCCTGCCCGTACCAGTCGGCGGGATAGACGCCCCCACGGTAAATCGTCACGCCGGCGGCCGCATCCACGACATGATGACTGGCACCAGCGGCCGTCGCCGGACGCTCGTTGCTATTCACACGACGGAGACTGCGGATCTGCCGCCAACGCTCGATCGGGCTGATGCGAAACACAGGTACCGGGCCCGGCGCTATGTTGTGAATGCCCGCCGGCGCCGCCATGAACGGATTGCGGGCCAGATAGTGATCCGGGAATACGATCTGCTCCAGCGGTTGCGATTCACTGCAGGTGAAGCGATGACCCCAGTCGTCGAAACTGTTGCCGAATTGCACCGTGCCAGTGACCGCCTCCAACTCCAGCGACTCAGGATGAAATCGGAAATCGCGCCCCGAGACCGGAATCGGTTTGAAGTCCGGATCGTCAACGCGAACGATCATTCCTCCGTTGGGACCGGTCGATCCGTAGATCCAATGATCGAGCCCAAACTGCAGATTGTTGACCATTCCCTGCTGGTTCCCCGTGCCAAATCCGGTAAAGATCCTGCGGCGCAAGTCGGCAACACCGTCGCCATCGGTGTCTTTCAGGTACCAGATATCCGGCGATGCCGCAACGAACACTCCGCCCCGCCAGGGAACAACCCCCGCCGCCCACAAGAGCTTGTCGGCGAAAACCGTCGCATGATCGATCACTCCGTCGTGATCGGTATCCGTCAACAGCCGGATCGTGCCCAACGGTTCCCGACCCTCCGCGGGCTTGAACGGATAATCGCGCATTTCACAAACGTAGAGCCGCCCGTCTTCATCAAAAGCCGCGGCCACCGGATCGACCACCCGCGGCTCGGCCGCTACTAATTGCATCTCGAATCCGTCGACAACCTCGAACGATTTCAGCGCCTCCGAAGGGCTCAAGGGCGGCACCGGTTTTAAATACTCCCGCAACTCCTGTTCACCGATATCCAATCGCGCCGGATCGATGTCGGCGGCGGTGACCGCGCTCAGCAGCGAAAGCGGTTCGACGTCCGCAGCGAATCCTCCCTGCGCCCGGATCCGCAGCAGGACTCCACGGGCCTTTTCGAAATAGTCGAGCACGCGTGCCTTATCCCTGATTTCACGCTTCGAATGCAGCTCGATCTGACCATCAACCCGTTTCAGCCATTCATCCAGCGCCGATTGCCGGTAGGGACGCCGATTTCCGACGTAAATGTAGACGGGATTGGTGTGCGACTCCGCGTCGGGCCGGCCTCCCGACGTCGTGGACCATGCGCGAGCCGATACCCAGCAAGATTCGTTGACCGGAAGTGAATAGCGCAGTTCGTACCACTTCTGGTTCGCCCCGTCCGCGGGAATTTCGACGTGCTTCACCGTCACTCCGTTGACAATCAGATCCAGATGCCGCACCGACGTGACTTCGCAGCGCAGCCGCACCTGAATCGGAAGCTCCAACCGCTCGCCCTCCGCGACGTTGATCGTCGAACCAGGACGGCGGCCTTCCACCTCCAGCAACAGCAATGGCCCGTTCGATACGAACGACTGCCCCTTCGCCGCCGCGGCAAGCCAATCGGCCAGCGAAGGTGCGGCATCCGCGGGTCGATCGAGCCAGGCGTAGGTTCGAGCATCGCCCAGGAACCGGCAGGCGGGAAAATCGCAGCTCCCGAAGGCGGGAAAGCGATATCCGGAATTCAGGATGTGGTACCAATCGGCGAGCCCGATTTCGCGATAGATGCCGAACTGCAACAACTCCACGCCGTGCAACGTCCCCAAGGCGGCATCGGCATAGATTTCGCGCGAATAACCGCCGTGCGCCATGATTGCAACGCCCCCCGCCGCCATCACCTCGGCCGACGTCGGACCAAACGACAATTCGTCGTCGAGATTGAACTTCCGGCCCTCGTGGACAATCCGATCCTGCAGGAAATACATGATGTGCCCATAGTGCACGCTGCGAAATTCCTGCCCGGAAACGATCGAGACACCGTTGCGCGTTCGAATCGAGTTCGGACCAAAGCCGCGGAACTGCGGCGAGTCCATCTCCGACATCGTGCCGTCGTACGGCCCCGCGGGCTCGTTGTAGGCCAGCAGCGCCGCGAAGGCGATATCCTCCGCGGCCAGCAGATCGAAAGCAACGTCTTCGTCCTGCTTGCTGGTTCGAGGGAAATGCAGGTGCAGATCGCCACCAAAGTAACCCAGTTCCGACATCGGCGCCGTCCTGCGCAACGCGGCGTCGATCCGCGTCGATTCCCCCGCACCGATCGTGACCGATCGCGAAACCGGCGCATATTCCCAGCCCTTGGCGACTTCCAGACGAACCGTCCCCGACGGCACGAGGACTTCCGATTCACCCGTGGAGTAAAAATACCTGCCGAGGTACCGCCAGGGCGCTTTCTCCGCGCGGTTTCCCCAATCGCCCTGATTGGGCCATTTGCCCGTCATCGCATACGGCGATAGGCGGTTCTTCTCGGGCTGATAATAGTGCCCGTCGGGACCGACCACAGCGATCCGGCACGGCGTCGGCTTGCCGGTCGCAACGTCGACGACAACAATCTTGATTGACGCGGTTCCCTCGCCTGGCGACAGAAACCGGACCTTTCCCTCGCGCTCAAAACCGGGCGGCGTAAAAAAGAACGACTCTCCCTCCGGCTCGACCGATCGCTCCTGTCCTCGTGACACCGATCCCTGCGGGCACGCAACGAGCGCAATCGTCAACAGCAAAATCGGTCGGATCCAGTTTCGCACAACCACCACCGTTCTCCTCGCACGCCCCGTTCAGAACCGAGACGATTTTAACCGTCGCCGCCACCAAGAGGGATAGACCATCAGTAAAACGAAACTTGTTTCCTTAAAAAGGGTCGCAAGCAAAGCCGCACCGAGTACAGCAAGACCACAAGAACCGCTTCAAAAAGCGTTCCCACCCCGCCGCGACGCCACATCGCCACGCAATCTCGAAACAAGTTTCGAGCTACGACAAGCTACGCCCCAACACCGGCGAAAACACACGTAGACATATCGATGCTCGTCTCGGGATCTGATACCATGGCACAACCCATCCGAGAACAGGATCCACTGACGTAAAGCGAGACGATAATGAGTTCCCAATCCCAGAGCGAATCCGATCCGAGCGGTTCGAGAATCGGCGCGGAGTCACCAAGAGTCGGAGTAATCATGGGGAGCAAATCGGATTGGGAGACAATGCGTCACGCTTCCGAAATGCTCAGCCAACTTGGGGTCGCGCACGAGTGCCGTGTCGTCTCGGCGCATCGAACGCCGCAGTGGATGTGCGATTATGCTCGCACCGCCAAAGAGCGCAGCCTGCGAGTAATCATCGCCGGAGCCGGCGGCGCCGCCCATTTGCCAGGGATGGTCGCCGCACAGACAACATTGCCAGTGCTGGGGGTGCCGGTCCAGAGTCGCGCGCTTCAAGGACTCGATTCGCTGCTGTCGATCGTGCAGATGCCGGGCGGCATTCCTGTTGGAACGTTGGCCATTGGTGAGGCGGGGGCCAGGAATGCCGCACTGCTCGCGGCCAGGATACTCGCGTTGTCGGATGCAGCGTTGGACGCGCGGCTGACCGAGTTCCATCAACGCCAGACGCAACTTGTCCTTGAGGATACGTTGCCATGAGTTTTCGGGTTCTTCCGGGGTCGGTTATCGGCGTCTTGGGGAGCGGTCAGTTAGGGCGAATGTTCGCCATCGCGGCGCGTCAAATGGGATACCGCGTCCACGTGCTGTCGCCGGAGGATGATACGCCAACGGGCCAGGTCGCGGATCATGAGGTCAAGGCGGACTACGATGATTTGGATGCGGTCGCCTCTTTTGCGCGGGGCGTGGATGTAATCACGTACGAGTTTGAGAACATCCCCGTATCGGCGACGAACGCAGCCGCACGATACGTCCCAACCTTGCCCTCCGGCACGGTACTTCACACGACGCAGAATCGACTGCGCGAGAAGAACTTCCTGCGTTCGGCAGGCCTTCCAGTGACGCCATTTGCCGCCATTGGCGGGATCAGCGACATCGACTCCGCGGCCACCGCGATCGGCCTGCCTGCGATCATGAAAACGGCGAGCTGGGGCTACGATGGCAAGGGGCAAGTCTGTATCGACTCCCAGGAGCAGCTGCAGCAGGCTTGGCGCGCGCTGGGCGCCAGCGAGGCGGTCCTTGAACGACGTGTTGATCTCGCGGGCGAGCTCTCGGTGATCGCGGTTCGAGGCGTGCAGGGCGAAATTGTATGCTTCGATCCGATCAGTAATATCCACCGGAATCAGATTCTGGATATCTCCTCGGCGCCCGCCGACATTTCGCCCCAGATCGCCGCCCAGGCGATCGAAATCGCGCGAACAGTGATGACCAGGTTGGAGGTCGTTGGGGTGGTGTGCGTTGAGTATTTCTTGTCGTCGAGGGGTGAATTGTTGATCAACGAATTAGCACCACGCCCCCACAACTCCGGACATCTCACGATCGACGCTCACGTGACCAGCCAGTTCGAACAGCAAGTCCGCGCCGTTTGTGGACTGCCGTTGGGCTCGACGGCCCAATTGAGCCCCGCGGCCATGGCGAATCTGCTTGGCGATCTCTGGGCGAACGGCGAACCAAACTGGTTCGAGGCGTGCAGCTCCCCCGCGATCAAGTTACACCTTTACGGAAAACGTACTCCGCGACCTGGCCGCAAGATGGGACATTTGACGGCCCTTGCGGAGTCGCCGCGGAGCGCCAAATCGCTGGTGGAGGAGGCGCGGCGGCGGCTGACCCAAACCGGCAGGGCCAGTGGCGCACAGGGTTGACGTTGACCGCGGGCGCACAGGCGCGCCGCAGGGCTGTACCGATCAGTGTTTACAGATCTTTCAGTGTTTATAGATCTTATGTTGGGGACGGCCCGAGAGAATCTGTTCTTTGCCCCAGTTGGTGACGTCTCGAAACGCTTGACTCCGGATAAACTCGGCGAAAGCGTTCTCGTCGGACCATTCACTGGTGATCAGATACGACGCATCATCACTGACATCTTTCCAGAGCGTGGACGTCGTGTGTCCAGGCGCGGCCTTAAGAGCGCCAATCACCGCCTGAAATTTCTGCTCGAAATCGGCCTGCTTGCCTGCCAAGACGTGATAGTTCATGCCGACGGTTATCATTGCGGAAATCCTCTTGTAGTTTTCGACTCAGTTCCTACCGTTGGCCTCAGTTTACCGTGATCCGCCTCGTCGTCGACACCCGGCATGCATGATTGTTGTCGGTTTGTCCGTCGCCTAGAATCGGGGCGAACTCGCAAAGCGTCGAAACGGCTGCCCGCTCGAACATCCAGGAGTCCGCGAGCCATGTTGGATTGCACTCGCTGTTGTATTGTCGCACTGGCGGTCTTTTGCGCGGCGCCGGAGCCGGCGAAGTCGGCGGAGTTCTTTTTCAAGAACGGCGACGTCGTGGTCATGATCGGCGACAGTATGACGGAGCAGCATCTCTACTCCAATTATGTGGAGATCTGGACCGTGACGCGTTTCCCGAATTGGAAACGCACGTTTCGCAATGTCGGGATCGGTGGCGACAGGTCGGTCGGGGGCAATTCGCGAATGGCGCGTGACGTTCTGGTGCACAAGCCAACGGCGATGACGGTCGATTTCGGCATGAACGACGGTGCTTATCGGGCGTTCGGCGACGATACTTTCAAGCCGTACATGGACGGTTTGCAGGGCATGGCGAATCAAGCCAAGGCGGCAAACATTTGTACCGCCTGGGTTACGCCGCAGCCACTGGACAACGCCGATCCCGGAACCACCGCGCTGACCGGTTACAATCTGACCCTGGAAAAATTCTCCGCGGGCGTCCAGACGATCGCGGAAAAGATCGACGGGTTGTTCGTTGACCAGTTGCATCCGTATCTGGCGGTCCTGGATCGCGCGCGCGGCCAGAGTCCGAAGTACGAACGGATTACCGCGGGCGATGCCGTGCTCACGAATGTTCCCGAATGGGTCTACACCGTCGTGCCACGCGAAGAACTGGAGTCGAAGAAAAAGGCGCTCGTCGCCGAACGGATCGCGCGGCTCGCCGAACTCGACAGGGAAGTCGCCAAGACTCTGACGATCCAAGGGCACATGGTTGAAATTGTGCCGTCCAGGTAGCCGCGGTCGAACGACGACAATCGAGAAGGGAGGCGCTCGATGATGGCGGGGGAATTGCAAACCAGCGGCCATGACGATCGCCGAGTATGCAGCGAGCCGAACCGGCCCGACCCGCAGCGTTTGCTTTCGCCGGCGTTTGTCAGTGCGGATCCACGAGTTCTGCAGGCCTTGGAACTGGTTCGACAAGTTGCTGACACCAATGCCACCGTCTTGATTCTGGGTGAAACCGGGACCGGCAAAGAGCTTATTGCACGAACGATCCACTGCCACAGTCGGCGAAACGCCGTACCGCTGGTCGCGGTGAATTGCGGAGCGATCGCCGAGTCACTTCAGGAATCGGAGCTGTTTGGACACGCGAGAGGGGCCTTTACCGGCGCTACAACGGAGCGCACAGGCCGGTTTGAACTTGCCCATCGCGGCACTATTTTTCTGGATGAAATCAGCGAAATGAGCCCCGCGATGCAGGTCAAACTGCTGCGGATCCTTCAGTCGGGTGAATACTCACCCGTCGGGGTCTCGGATACACGGGTCTGCGACGTGCGCGTCGTTGCCGCCACCAACGCGGACCCCCGGACCTTGATCGACAGCCGCCAGTTCCGCAAGGATCTCTATTACCGATTGAACATCATCCGCCTGGAAATTCCTCCGCTCCGGCAGCGCAAGGACGACATTCCGCTTTTGGTCGAGCACTTTCTGCGCCGATTCGGTGACGAGTATCACAAGCCCCAATTGGAACTGTCGGGGCGCGTGTGGGACCTGCTGCAACAACACGACTATCCTGGCAACGTGCGCGAGCTGGAGAACATCGTGCAGCGGGCCGTCATTCTCTGTCGCGACGCCCGGATCGAAGTCCACCATCTTCCGAGCGAGATCGTTCAACGACGCAGCGAATCTCCCGAGATGGTTTCGACGACATTTCACGACGCGAAAAACCGAGTTATCGAGGACTTTGAACGGGCATTCTTGACCTCTTTGCTGCAAATCTGCGGGGGAATCATCAGCCGCGCCGCCGAGCGATCCGGACTGAGCGAACGGAACTTCCATGCCAAACTCCGCAAGTACGGCATCGATAGCCGCAGCGCCCGAGCGTAAGCGGCCCACAGTTTCCGCGACAAAAGTAACGTAGCCCGCACCTCGGACGTGGGCATCATGATTTGCTGACGCAAACATCCGTTGCCGATCGGCGACGGGTTGACGAATCCGCGGAATTCACAGCATATCTTCCGCGGCACATTTCGCGGCACACCACTTGCTTTGGACCGGTGCCGCAAGAAATTCGCAGGCCGGGGCATCTGTCCCGGCAAACATGCCGCATCCCACGCGTCACGACAGGACTACCGATGGAAAAGCGGGAACAGCGTATCGCAGGGAGGGCCCTGACGTGACCACCCGTCGATCGGAATGCGCACATATCTGCCTTGTTGGCGCTGCGGTGAGCGACGACTCCAGGCTAATCCAGTGCTTGCGCGCGCGACATGCCGTTACCGTTGCCGCCAAGGCTGATTTTCTCGCACGCACCGAATTGCTTGCGGCGACCGCGGTTATGGTGCTCGATGGCACGGGAATTGGTGGCACGGTCTTGCAGCGGCTGCAGGAAATTAGGGAGCGGTATCCTGACCTCAGGATCGTCCTGGTCGACGGGGGACTGAATCAGCTTCAGATTGCCGAGGCATTTCGGCTCGGCGCTTGCGACTACTTTGCCGAACCGTACGACACCGACCTGTTGATCGAGCGGGTGGGCGCTTTGTGTATTGATGATCAGCCGTCGTCGCCGACCGATAATCGGCAGACAGTTGATTCGCCCGCTCGACGAGGCTGCGTTCCATGACGATGCTTCATCACTCGCCGGTTGAATCCTCCTCCGCGATCATCGAATCCACGATGCCAGGTACGATGGCGCAGCCACCGGCCATCGGGGAGCTCGCCCATCTGAAACCGCGCGACTCGGTGGGCGCCTGTTATCTGTTCGGTTGTCTCAGCGTCACCGCGATGGCCATTGCCATATCGCTTGTGGATAGCTGGCTGCTTTGGGTCGTCGGGCAGACGGTACTGGCGTTCGCCTTTCTGCAGTGGTTCGTGCTGCTGCACGAGTGCGGCCACAAGACTCTGTTTCGCTCGGGGACAGCCAACCGCCTGGCCGGCCACGTGGCGGGCTATTTCGCGTTGATCCCGTTCGCAACCTGGACGGCAGTCCACGGCATCCATCATCGCTGGACCGGCTGGCAGGACCTTGACGTGACGACAGCGTCGCTTGTACCCCGCCCACTATCCGGCTTCGAACGATTCGCGATCAACGTGTCGTGGCGATGTTCGCTGCCGCTGTTTTCGATCCTCTATCGCCTCGGCAACTACTGGAATCCGCGACAGTTGTTCGGCCTGTTTCCACGCGTGCCAATGCGGCGTCGATTTGTGGTCAACATACTGATCTTGCTCGCGGCCTTTGTCGCCACCGTCTATCTGATCGGAGTCCAGCGGCTTGCCGGTGCGGTTGGCCTGGGGCTGCTGCTGTCGTTGATGCTTCAAGACCCTTTGATCCTCAGCCAGCATACGCATATCCCGATGGAGCTTGCCCAGGGCAAACTCGTTTCGCCCCATGCACCGGCCGAGCAGCGTCATTACACGCGATCCCTGGAGTTTCCCACCTGGTTCGCGCGGCTCGTGTTGATCAACTTCAACGCGCACGAACTGCATCACATGTACAGCCAGGTCCCCGGGTATTGCCTGGATCGAGTCGGTTATCTGCCGGACAACGGTATTTCGTGGTGGCAATGGTTGCGGCGCGCGAAGCGAATTCCCGGCGAACTGTTTCTGTTTCGGAATCGCAACCAGACCGGATTGGACTTGTAGTGGACAGCATCAACCCCATTCAGTGTGCCGTATTCCTGACGATCGCCTTCGTCTTGGCCGGACTGTTACAGTCGTGCTGGCTGCGGAGCCGTTGGTCGCGCCGTTACTTCGGCGCGCCGCTCGACGCCCGCCGGACGCTGCGGGGACGCAGGATCCTGGGCGACAACAAGACTTACCGGGGATTCGTCGGAATGATCCCCGCGACGGGGCTGAGTTTCCTGACGCTGCGTATGCTGGTCGAAGGTCTGCCCGAGTCGCAACGGGATGGCTTGTGGCCGCTTCCCTGGTCCGGATACCTGCTCCTCGGTTGCTGGGTCGGTTTCGGATTCATGTTCGGCGAGCTGCCAAACTCCTTCGTCAAACGACGGATCGGTATTGCTCCCGGTGCAGCGCCGGTCGAAGCATGGGGGAGGGTGGCCTGTTTTCTGGTCGATCGAGTCGATTCGATTTTTGGCGGGCTGCTGGCACTCGCGGTCGTCGTCATCGTACCGGCATTCACCTGGATCATCATTCTGGTTGTCGGGCCGGTATTCCATTGGTCGTTCAACTTGCTGCTCTATTACTGGGGAGTGAAGGCAAGGCCGGCATGAACACGAACACGATCGACATCGCTCGTTCCGAAGCGCGCTTGCGCGACGCCGATTGGACCATCGACCTGCAGGCAGTCGATCGGCTCGATCTGTCTGGTGGAAAAGCACTGAATCTGGCGCGCATGATCGAATGCGGATTGCCGGTCCCGCCGGGCATCGTTCTGACCGATACCGCCTTCCAGGAGTTCATCGCACATGGCCGGCTGGATCATTTTATCGAATCGCGATTAGGCGGACTCGATGCCCGAGACTCGCTTCGCCTGCAGGAAAGTGCAGCCGAGATCCGCGCGCGGATTCTCGCAGCGGAGATCCCGCCGCTCGTCTGGGATTCTGTCGTCAACAGCGTGCGCAACGGCCATTCCTCTGGACCTTGGATCGTGCGCAGCTCCGCGATCGGCGAGGACTCGCTGGACGCCGCGTTTGCCGGGCAGCTTGACTCAATTCCCGGCATTCGCACCGAAGCCGAACTGCGCGACGCGATCGTAGCCTGCTGGGCGTCGTACTGGTCGCCACGCGTGATCTACTATCAACAGACACGCGGTGTAACGTTACGCGGCATGGGAGTCATCATCCAGCAGCAAATTGCGTCGCGGATTTCCGGAGTGCTATTTACGGAGTCGCCTTGCCGAACGCACGACCGCGAAACGGCGTTGCTGGTGGAATACTGCTTTGGTGCCGGGGAACTGCTCGTCTCCGGGCAGGTCAATCCCGGGCGATTATCGATCGATCGCGGCACGCGGATCTGTCAACGATTGGCGAAACCCGAACAAAAGGAAGACGGTTGCGACGAACTTCTATTCCGGCAGACCGAACGACTGGCGACGGCCGCATTGGATCTGGAGCGGTTGTTCGGCGCGCCGCAGGATATTGAATGGACGATCGATCCTGACGGGCAGCTCTTCTTTGTTCAGTCCCGAGCGATCACGACGACGCTGCCAGCGCGGAGTGCCCCGCCACTCGCTCCTGTGGTTACCGGCAGGGGCGGCGCCCCCCTGGTTCACTGGTCGAATGCCAATGTCAACGAAAATTTTCCGGACCCGATCTGTCCACTGCTCTATTCCATTGCCTCCGCCGGCTACTACCACTACTTCCGCAACCTGGCGTTAGCGATGGGAATCAGCAGGCGCCGCGTCCGCGCGATGGAACATTCGCTGCGCAACATCATCGGCGTTCACGGGGCGCGGATGTACTACAATCTGAGCCACGTTCATGACTGCCTGCGCCTGGCGCCGTTCGGCGAACTGCTGGCGGGATGGTTCGACAATTTTGTCGGTGCTGATAACGATTCGCCCGTCGTTTCCGACGATCCATCGATCGATGGTGCAACGCTCGTCAAGCCCCTGGCGGTTACCGGGAAGATGCCAGAGCGATCCGACCTGGCGTCGGCATCGCCGGCAGATTCCCCACGCCGTCCCTTCTGGCGGCCCCTGTTCGAAGCCACTCGCGTCGCCTGGCGGATGGTCTGGCACTTCAGCTTTCTCTCGCGACGCGTTGCTTCCTTTGAGCGAACCGCGGACACATTCGCGGAAAGCACCCGAGCCGACGCGTTGGCGAAACGCTCACTGCTGGAGCTGCGCAACGACCTTGCGCACTTCATGGACATTCGCTGCCATCGGTGGCTGAACGCATCCCTGGCCGATAGTGCCGCGCTTCTGAGCTATGGCTTGCTTAAACGACTGGTTCAACCCGAATTGAGTCCGGACGAACAAGGACTACATAATTCGCTACTGAAGGGGCTGCGGGATGTGGTGAGCAGCGCACCGATCGTGGAACTTTGGGAACTTTCTCGGTCGATCCGCGCAAACGATGCGTGGCGAGAACTGATGATCACTCGCGACGCGCCCGAATTGTGGTTGATTTTGCAGAGCGGCGACGAACAATACTCCGGGCTGCGACGGGCGGCCGACGCTTACCTGGAGAAATGGGGCTTTCGCTGTTCCGGAGAGCTGATGCTGACGGTCCCCAGTTATCAGGAACGTCCCGAGTCGCTGCTGACGATCCTCCGAGCCTACGTTGCCAGTGATCGTGAATCGCCGCACGATCGATTGCGAACCCAGGAACTCGAACGGACCGCGATGACGCACGAATTGCTGGGACGACTGCGCAATAACAGGCGCCGCTCCTGGCTGGCGCGCAGGGGCAGGGCGTGGCTGGCGGGAATTGCGCTGCGCTGGGCGCATGCGTCGATCGCCTACCGGGAGCGGGCACGGCTCAAACAGGCAATGCTCTACAGCAGATGCCGCCGAATCGTCCTGGAGATCGGCGCTCGGCTTGTCAATCATCAGCATCTTTCCAGGCCGGCAGACATCTTTTATTTGACGGTTGGGGAGATCCTCGAATTGCTTTCGGGGGGCGCCATGTTTCCCGATCAGATCGGCGCGTCGGCGACGGCGCGGCGCCGATGGCACTGCGAACTTTCGAATTCAACGCCGCCGGACAGCTTTCGACTTCCGGAAGGAGAGTACCTTTCCTCGAGGCAGGGGCCCACCGGTATGAACCGCTCGCCGGACACTCACCAGGCGCATACTCCGCTTGCAGGCGTGGGTGCCTGTGGCGGTCGGGTTTCCGGACGGGCCTCGATTCTCACCGATGTCACGCAATGCGAGAAACTCTGCGAAGGTGACGTTCTGGTGACGCGTCAAACCGATCCCGGCTGGGCCCCGGTATTCTTCCTGATCAAAGGTCTGGTGATGGAACGGGGCGGAATGTTGTCCCACGGCGCGATTCTCGCAAGAGAGTATGGCATTCCGACCGTCGTCGGTGTGCACGACGCGACGCGACGAATTGGGCAGGGCGAGATGATTCAGGTTGATGGAGATCGCGGTGTCGTTTTATCAGTCGATTCGTGAACTGAACCGCTACCGGCGTACGCGCCTGGCATGGAGCATGAGTCTCCCGCTGGCGACGTTCCTCGGCATTGCCAGCCTCGCCGGCGAGGAGGTCACGGCGAGTGACGTCGTGCTCCGAGTCGTTCTTGCCTGGTTGCTGGTGGTTCCATTTCGACTCGGAAACGACCTCCGCAACGTGAAACGCGATCAACGCGAACATCGGGACCGTGTACTGGTACAGTCCAGGTCGCTCTTGCCGTTCTATTTGATCCTGGCGGTCATGGTTCTGGCGAACGGATTGCTGCTTGGCCTGCTGAGATCGCCCGCGCACGTCGTCACTTTCGCCGCGTTAGGTTGCTTGACGCTGGCGGCCTGGGTCATGCCAGCTCGTCTGTGGCCGCGGCTTGCCTATCGCTACCATTTCTTGTTGATCAAATACCCGCTTTTCGTCGCTCTGATCGGGACCCGCTCACCGTTTGATCCGCCGCAGGCGAAGCTGTTCGCGACGGCGCTGGTCTACTTCTGTTTCTGCGTCTATGAAGGGCTGCACGACGTTCGGCTCCGTTCCGATCGGCTGGCGACCGCGACGTTTCATATCGACAACTTCGCTTTGGCCGCCGTTGCCGCCGGCATGGCATGGAGGCTGAACGCGCGTTCGATTGCCGCACTGCCGATTCAAGCTGGCCTGGTGGGTGCAGGGGCGGTGATCCTGATCCTGACGACCCTTCTTGTCTATCGACAGCGGCTGCAGGCACCTGGGAGATCGTGTTACGCCGTTTTCGCTCCCTGTTTCCTTTGGTTATGGACCTGCACACTTTGAAGGAGTTTGACGCCGATGGCTATCGCAACCATGGAACCACGTCAACTGCAGCCGATGCTGGAGACGATCGACTGCTACGACTGCGGCGGGAGCGCCGCGACGGACTTCATTCTCGCCCAGGATGACCTGACTGGTAAGCCCGGAAACTTTCGATTTGTGAAATGCGATCGCTGCGGCCTGGTTTACCAGAATCCGCGGATCGCGCTATCGCATATTCGAGATTACTACGACGACGAGTATATCGCTCATCGGAAAAAGTCCGATTGGGGCATCTTGACCTGGTTCTACAACCAGGCGATGAACAAGCACGACCGGCAGAAGGAGCGGTTGGTGCGCCGCTACGTGCAGCTCGACAAGCAGAGCAACGTGCTCGATGTCGGTTGTGGCGCCGGGACATTCCTGGCGCGCGTGCGGTCGCGCACCGGCGCTCACGTTGCCGGCGTCGACTTCAAGGACCTGTCGCACCTGCCTGCTTTCGCCGGCATGGAGTTTCACTGCGGCTTGTTTTATGAGCAGCAGCTGGCGGCCGCTTCCTACGACCTGGTGACGATGTGGCACTTCCTGGAACACGATTACGACCCGTTGCGCACGTTGGACGAGGCGAAGCGCGTGCTGAAGCCGAATGGGCGGCTGGTCATCGAAGTGCCGCGTCTCGACAGCCTGTCGTTCCGCCTTTATCACGAGCGCTGGCCGGGCCTGCAGGCGCCGCAGCACACGGTACTTTACGACCGTGCGAAACTGTTGCGGTTTGTCGAGAAGGCTGGTTTGCAAGTGGTCGACTATCTGCCGTACGGCGCATTCCCGCCTTACTTCTACCTGTTCGCCGGATTGGCGTTCAAGTGGCGGCAAGGAAAGGGCATTGACCTGTCCCGCGCGATCTATCCGTACTTTCTAGGGCAGATCGTATTGAGCCCCGTGCTGTTGTTTGAGCGGTACCTGAACCTTGCGATGCAGACCGTCGTTTGTCGGAGGATTCCATGAGCACGTTTCACGAAGCGATCACGGCGCTGCCCGACGACCCGCAGCAATCCACACGATCGACTCCTGCGCCGAGCGGGGTCAAACAGTCTTTTCGTGCGCCGACCCGAACGAGGCGGGAACGGATCCGCATGATCGCCATCTATGCCGCCGGGTTCACCGTCATGACGCTCGGGGCGATCGCCATGCCGGTCATCGCCTTGCTGACACTGTTCCAGGCTCGGCGTCTTTATTGTGAAGTTATGGCCGCCGGCATGGCGCGCGTCGGATTGTGGATGGCCGGGATCAAGATGATCGTCCATCATCGCGAGCGGATTCCCAAAGGCCAGGTGGTCTACGTCGCCAATCACTGGTCGACGCTGGACGTGTTTCTATTATTGGCGCTGCGGCTGCCGAATGCCCGCTTCTTTCTCAGCGGACATCTGCGGCGGAAACTGCCGATGGCCGTGATCGGTTATCTCGTCGGCGTCTTCTGGACGGTACCGCAGCGATTTCCGGAGCGGCGGGTGAAGATATTTCAGCGCGCGGATCGAATCCTGCGCCGCACCGGCGAATCGGTTTTCGCCAGCCCTGAAGGTAATAAGGGCGAACTCGATATCCTGGCTCCGTTCAACAAAGGCGCGTTCCATCTGGCCACCAGCCTGCGCGTCCCGATTATACCGTTCTATATCAATATTCCCCGAGCGATAAACCCGGGCTGGGGCTACAACTACCGTCCGGGCGTCGTGGAGATCCACTTTCAACCGCCGATCGCGACGGACGACTGGCGGCTGGAAGATCTGGAACAAAATCGGGCCGCCGTGCGCGAACGGTTCCTCGACTGGCAGCAACAGCTTCAGACTTGATGCGGAGGAATCGCATGACCACCACGCTGATTCACCGTCTGATCGAACGAGCGGATCGACAGGGCGACCAAAGGGCCTACACGTTTCTCGATCAAGGCGAGACCCCCGGCGACATTTTGACCTACGAAGTGCTTGAACGGCGGGCGCGGGCGGTTGCCGCGGCATTGCGGGAATTGGTCGAACCGGGCGACCGGGCGTTACTGATGTACCCGCCGGGCCTGGAGTTCGTCACGGCATTTTTCGCCTGCCTGTATGCCGACGTGATTGCGGTGCCGGCCTACCCACCGCACGTCTCGCGACCGGCACGCTGCTGGCCGCGCCTGCGAGCGATCGCAACCGAGGCCGGCATCAAGGCCGTGTTATGCCCCGCTGCCATCGCAGAGCGATTGCAGGAATTGATCGCGTCAACGCCGGAATTCTCCCAATGCTCACTGCTGGCCAGCGACTCCGTGGACACTTCCGCTGGTCAGACCTGGGGCCCGCCGAACTGCGCTCGTGATTCAATCGCCTTTCTGCAATTCACTTCCGGGTCAACGGCCGCGCCGAAGGGAGTCGTGGTCACGCACGGAAACATCGAACACAATCTGGCATATCTTGCCAGATACACGGGCGGAGACTCGGAGACGGTCCAGGTCTCGTGGCTGCCGACCTACCACGACATGGGGCTGTTTGCCGGGATCCTCTATCCGCTCTATCTCGGTTGCCCTTCGTACCTGATGTCGCCGGTCGCCTTCCTGCAGAAGCCGCTGCGCTGGCTCTCGGCGATTCATCGCTTTCGCGGTACGAATAGTGGTGGTCCCGACTTTGCGTACGAACTTTGTGTCGAACGCGTGCCGCCGGAAAGCCGCGGACAGCTTGACTTGAGCAGTTGGAAAATCGCGTTTAACGGCGCCGAGCCGATCCGCCGATCCACGCTGTCGCGGTTCTGGCAATCGTTCCGCCACCAAGGGTTCCGCTGGGAAGCATTCCGCGCGGCGTATGGCCTGGCGGAGGCGACGGTTTTTGTCTCCGGTGGCGCGGTCGAATCGTCGCTCGACGACCGGCCCGTCGCATGCGGATTGCCCGATTGCGACACTCAGTTGCGGATCGTCGACCCCGAAACGAACCATGAACTGCCCGCCGGCGAAGTAGGCGAGATCTGGCTCCGAAGTCCCAGTGTGGCGCGCGGGTACTGGAATCGCGCCGAGGAAACCGAACAAACGTTTTCAGCGCGCCTGGCCGAATCGGGGGAGGGAGCCTATCTGCGGACCGGCGATCTCGGATATCTGTTGCACGGCGAGCTATTCGTGACCGGACGGCTCAAAGACCTCGTGATCGTGCGAGGCCGCAAAATCTATCCGCAGGATATCGAACAAACCGTCGAGTCGAGCCACGGCCTGATTCCGGCTAACGCGACGGCGGCGATCGCGGTGCCGACCGAACAGGGAGAACGGCTGGTGATTGTCGCGGAGGTTCAGCCGATTCGCATTCCGAGGAGCACCGGTTCGACATTCACACCGGCCTCGACGACGACGCAAAAGGAGCTGCAGGACGTGATCGGCGCGATTCGACAGGCGGTGGCGGAGCAGCACGAATTGCAGGCCTGCGGCGTCGCGCTCCTTTCGCGCGGCACGATTCCCAAAACCTCCAGCGGCAAGATCCGCCGCCATGAATGCCGGCATGGCTTCGTCACCGGCACACTCGACTGCGTCATGGAATGGACCATGCCGCCACTCGCCACGCGCATCGATTCCAGTCCCCACCGTGAGCCTGCCCACCAATGATACGGAACGCCGCCCCGGAATCGATGACGCGAGGTGACTGGCTCACCGAACTGGTCGCCGACTGTTTGAAGCTGCCCGCCCAGGAACTCGACAAGGCCGTGCCGCTGTCACGATACGGTCTGGATTCGCTGGCGGCGGTTCAACTCACCACCGCACTCGGGGGCGAGTTGAACCTCGATCTGCCCGACGACCTGCTGCTCGATCATCCCGACATTGCATCGCTCGAAGATTTTGTCGCCCGACAACTGGCCGGTGAGCCTTCGACGCGACGGCGCGACGCCTGCGATCGCGACCCTTGGCGGCAAATGAGCGAAGACGCTCAGCTCCCTGACGATCTTTCCCCGGCCACGAGCGCCGGCGTGTGCGATGCGCCTCGCAACATTCTGCTCAGCGGGGCAACCGGTTTTCTCGGCGCCTACTTGCTATCGGCCTTGCTGGAGCAGACATCGGCCGACCTCCTCTGCCTGGTGAGGCCCGGACGAGACTCGTCCGATCCGATGCGCCGCGTACACGACAACCTCGCGCGATATCGGCTCTGGAAGTCCGGCTACGCCGATCGGATCACCGTGGTCGTCGGTGACCTGTTGCGGCCCCGGCTGGGACTCGGCACGAACAGTTACCTGGAGCTTTGCCGGAAGGTCGACGTAATCTACCACGGTGCGGCGGCGGTAAACTGGGTCTACTCCTACGACAGCCTTCGCGACGTGAATGTGCTTGGCACACGGGAAATGTTGCGACTGGCGTGCGAAGAACGACCAAAGCCCTTCCACTTTATTTCGTCGCTCGCCACCTGTTACTCCACGATGGGAGCGGACACGGTCACGGAGCGGAACGACTGCCTTGCCCATCTGCGCGGACTGCATCTCGGTTACGCGCAGAGTAAGTGCGTGGCGGAATCACTGGTGCGAGCCGCGTCCGGTCGCGGCTTGCGGGCAACCATCATTCGTCCGGGATTGATTCTGGGTGATCGCCGAACCGGCTTATCCAGTCCCGACGAATTGCTGCCGTCGATGATCCGTGGTTGCATCCGTATGGGCGTGGCGCCCGACCTGGACTGGCAACTCGCCAGTTGCCCCGTCGACCATGCCGCGGATGCGATCGTGGCGCTCTCGCGCCGGCCTGGCAATTTGCTCGAGGTCTATCATCTGACGGGAAGCCCCCAGCGCAATTGGCGCGAAGTGGTTCTCTGGTTGAACCTGTTCGGGTACGACTTGCCGCTGATTGCGTTTCGCGACTGGCTTGCGAGACTCGATATCGAGGCCAGATCCGCCGAGCATCCTTTGCACGGGCTGCGGCCGTTCTTTCGCATGGAGCCGCAAGGAGGTGGCGGCCTGACTCTGCCGGAACTGCTATCGCTTCCGACAGCGCGTCGCATATCTGGAACCCGCACGGACGAGCTGCTCACCCAACTCTCGCGCCCTCAGAGCGCGGTCAACGCGCAGTTGCTCAACCGCTGCGTCCGCTCGCTCATTGAGCGTCAACTCCTGCCGCCGACGCAACGTCATATGACGGACCAATCCTGTACCAGCTCATCGGCGCCGTCGTTGCATCGGCCCTGGCGAGACATCTTGACGCAGGTGTTGCGCGATGACGATAACGACCCGACTTTGCGGATCCGTGAACTCGTCACGCTGCAGGAGACTTGGGAAAACAGCATCGCCTCGGAATTGACCGCCTGGCGGCACGGGACGCGTGCCGGGCTGTTCCGATTCAGGGTTGTCGTCGAGTCGGAGCGTGCCGGCAGTGAGCATGCGCGCGAACTGTTCGTCAAGGCCAAGCCTGCCGACATCGACGTGATGGATGTTCTGCAAACCGTCTCGTCCCTTTGCAGTTCCGCAGCGGGACGCGCATTCGCCAGATACCGTGACCAGCTCGGCATCCGGCGCTGTCACGATCGGGAAATCGCCATTTATCGCCAGACCGACGATCGCTTCCGCCGTCATCTACCGCGGCTGTTTGGCCATTTACAGGACGACGCACAACGACAATGGATTCTGGTGATGGAGAGCCTGTCAGGCTTAGAATTGCTCGACTCCGTCGAAGATCATTCTACCTGGCGCCGCGAACATATCGAGGCAGCGGTACGGGGCATCGCCGATCTGCATGCGGTCTGGCTGGGCCGCGACGCCGAGCTCCGAGCCCAGCCCTGGCTGGGCGCGGTCCCGTCCGCGGACGAGATGCGCACGATGGCCGACTGGTGGCGGGCAATCCACTGCTACGCTCAACGCTTCTTAGCCGACTGGATGCCCGCGGAAGTGCAGGTCCAACTGCATCGCATCGTCGAGACCGCAGGTGATTGGTGGAGCGGCCTGGAATTGCTGCCTCGAACACTGATCCACAACGACTTCAATCCTCGCAACCTGGCATTTCGCCGCGCAGGATCGGAGGGCCTGCGATTGTGCGTCTACGACTGGGAATTAGCCTGTCTTGGTTTGCCGCAGCGCGACCTGGCCGAACTTCTGTGCTTCGTGCTTCCACCGGCCTCTGCCGCCGAAGCGGCGCCGTATTACCTCGAACTGCACCGAACGGCGTTGCAACATGCTTCGGGGCGCCCCATCGACCGGCAACTGTGGCGAGACGGCTTCGACTTCGCGCTCCGCGACCTGATGCTCCAGCGACTGCCGCTATACGCCCTGGTTCATACGTTTCGTCGACAACGGTTCCTCGAAAGGGTCGTGCGCACGTGGCAAGCATTGTTCAAGGCAAGGTAGGTTGAGAAGTGAGAAGTGGCTGGGGCATCCTACATCTGTTATCGGGTTGTCTTGCGTTATTTTGCGACGCGATTTTGTGGTCGAGTTGCTCCGCAACTCGACGCCGAGTCGCGGAGCGACTCGGCCACGTTGCGACTCGGCCGCGCTACGGCGCTGCTTCCTGCAGATTCTGCAACGGCACCATGATTCCGTTGCCGGCCCGGCTTTCGTCCATCGCCTGGAGAAATGCAAAGATTTCCAGCGTCTCAGCGAGAGTCACCGGCGGTTCGGCTCCTTTGAAGAACTTCGCGACTTCGATCGCCAGCCCGCGATAGCCCATGTATCTGTCGTCGGTTGGCACGACGCCTTTGATCGGAATTCCATGGCCGTAAATGCCGGCCGTCGAGACTCCCTGGTCGCCAAATACGGTGGCGCTGTACTTCACGGCCCCGTTCTTCACGCCTCGGTAGGTCCCCACGCGACCATCCTTCCAGACGGCGGTTACTGACTCAGCCGTCGGCGTTGAGTTGCAGCTGAGCCTTTCGACGCCCGGACCCATAATCGCATAGAGCGTTTCGATGCTATGCAGAGGTCGCGTGAACCTATCGGCATCGGCGGCCTTCAGGTCGTAGCCACCATAAACGTCACACCCAATTACCTTGCCGACTTCGGGATGGTTGCGCATGCCGGCGAAGCCCGGACTGAAACGGTGCTGTGAACTACTCCAACAGGGCGTTTTCAACTGTTTGGCGATTCGATCGATGGCGACAGCATCGCTCGGTTCCGCGGCCACCGGGCGGCCAATGAACAGCCGTTTACCGGACTTCAAAACGGACCGAGCCTGCTCGCGATGGAGTCGACCGTCGAGGCTCCAGATCATGACCGCATCGCAGAGGTTCAGCAGCTCATCGAGGGATTGAACAAACTCCACCGGCTGCACTTCCTGCTGGTCCTTGTACAGACTCAGGATCTGTTCTCTCCATCGTTCGGTGAGCACGGCGCTTTCAGGATAGTCGGGGCTGATCACTGGCAGCGCCGCGGTAACCCTCAATCCGGCCAATTCCGCGTCGGCCTTGGGATCGTTGAAAAAGGCCACGTACTCGACGGCCTGGTAGTTATCGATGCCGAGAATGCCCACCCTGACCGGCTCGGCGGCATGAACTACAAGCACGAATCCCCAGGCAATGGATGCCAGCACCGCGGTTCGTATCGTCATGGAAATGTGTCCTGATTATCGGTCGACGGTTCGCCGGACGTCGATCCGGCGATATAAAAATGCCCAAAACAGAATAGCAAGCGGGTGCTTTGACACAAGATTACGACTACGATCGTCCGCCAATGCTTGCCTCAGCCGTTCCGTGCGGCCGATCGATCCTCCTCAACCTGGGTGCGATCCGCCCGCCCAACGATGAGCTTGATCGCGGATTCGGTTGATGAGTTCTGGAGCCGTTGGGCCGACGAAGATCAGGATGATCGCCGCAACGACGGCCCGGTGTGACAAGACCAACGGCATCATCGAAAGTCGTTTTGCCGGGCGCAGTGACAATTCGCCGTGGAACGTCAAATCGGTGCTTCAACTGACGAGTTCCGGCAACGGCCGGTGCTCACCGACGAGGTACTGCGGGCGACCGGCCAGATCGTGAAACTGGGTGGTGGCCACGTCGATCCCGAGTCGGTCGTAAATCGACGCGAAGATTTCGCGAAAATGGACCGGCCTAGTGGCAGGCTCTTCGCCCCAACGGGTTGTCGAGCCGATCACCTGACCAGTGCACAGGCCGCCACCGGCCAGCAGAGCGCCGCCGACTTTGGGCCAGTGATCTCGACCGGCGTCGGCGTTGATCTTCGGTGTACGCCCGAACTCGCCCCAAGCCACCACCGCAACGTCGTCAAGCATGCCGCGATCTTTGAGGTCGTCGAGCAGCGCGGAGATTCCGAGATCGAACAGGGGCAACGCCCCGCGGGCCTCGCCAAACGCGTCCTTATGCCAGTCCCAGTTGTAGTCGCCCCGCAGCATGCGGCCAAATGGCCAGCGGCTGAACGCCAACGTCACACAACGAGCCCCCGCTTCAATTAACCGCCGTGCCAGAAGGAATTGATCCAGCAGCGTGCGGCCTTGCCGCTCGTTGGGATACGCACGATCCAGGCCGTACCGCGAGCGAACCTGACTGTCCTCCTTTTGCAGGTCGAGCGCCTCCGCCAACCGTGGCGACGTGAGCAGTTCAAATGCCTGCCGATGAAACTCGTCGAGCCCTTCGACCCCAGACCGCCGATCGAACGCTCGACGGAACCGATCGAAACCACCCAACAACGCGCGCCGATCGGACAGCCGATGCAGACTCACCTCATTCAACGTGATGTTGCGGCGATCGACCGCGTGGGCTTCGAAACCCGCATGGGCCGATCCCAAGTACCCAGGTTGGCCCGGCGGCGTTCGCAGAATAAACCTCGCGTCCGCGTCAATCGGAGTAAGATCCACCGACGGCGGAACGCCATCCACCCGCGGGCCTAATTTCCGCGACAACACCGCGCCAATCGAAGGCCAGTTGCCAGGCGGAAATCCGGGAACCAGCGGCGAGGAATCCATCGCAGGATGCGACTCCCAGCCTGTCGAACACCAGTGGGTGTTGTGATCGTCGTGAAATCCGACCAGCGAACGAACGACAGTCAACCGTTCCGCCCGGCTTGCCAATTGCGGCAGCAACTCGCAGATCTCCATCCCGGGAACATTCGTGGCGATCGGACGAAACTCGCCTCGGATCTCCGCCGGCGCGTCCGGCTTCAAATCGTACATGTCCAGATGCGAAGGTCCGCCTGGCAACAGGATCATAATGATCCCCTTCGCCGGCTTGCGAACCCCGCTCTGCGACTCCGCCCGCAACAAGCCCGGAAGCGACAATCCGCCCAGCGCCAACCCGCCAATCCGCATCCATGTGCGGCGCGAATGCCCATCGCAATATCGCGACCCAACGCCAGGAATCGTCAGCATTGTCAGGCCTCGGGTGGGGAACGGGGAACGGGTTGGGGTTCAGGGTTCGGATTTAGGGACAACTCTATTCGAACGCGGATGCTTCGTTTGGGGAACAGAAATTGTGAAAAAACATGCAAATTGAAAATTGAAAATTGGTAAATTGGGTTGCTCGGGCGATGGTGGCGATAGAAAACGAGGTAGTCATGAAACGTGTGATTGTCGGAGGCATCAGTCATGAGACCAGCACGTTTACGCCGGTAGCCACCACGTTGCAAAGCTACCTGGAGCGGTTCCTGCTGCGCGGGGATGAGATTCTCAAAGTCTTGCGGGGAACGAACACACCGATCGGCGGCTTTATCGACGGCGCGGAGAAGCATGGTTTTGAGGTGATTCCAACCTTGTTTGCCGAAGCACACACCAGCGCGCCGACACCTCGACCGTTGTTCGACAGTCTCGTCAACGAGTTGCTCGAGCGGATCGAGGCGACTGGACCCGTCGATGGCGTGCTCTTGGAGCTGCATGGCTCGATGTGCGCCGGGGATCTCGACGGCCCGGATGCCGTTGCCGATGCCGAGGGCCACATTCTGACGCAGATTCGTCGCGTCGTCGGGCCGAACCTGCCGATCCTCGCCGAACTCGATATCCACTCCAACGTCACACCACAAATGGTGGAAATGGCTGACGTTCTGATCGGACGCAGATCGTATCCCGAAATCGACATGGCCGAACGGGCCCGCGATTGCACCGACGTACTGGCTCGCATCTGGCACCACGGCCTGCGCCCCACCATGGCACTCCATCAGATTCCGATGGTCTGGGGAATGAACCAGGTCACCGCCCACTCGCCAATGCGCGAAGCGATTGCCGAATTGCAACGGATCGAGTCTCAACCGGGCGTCGTCTGCGGCTCGATTGCGACCTGCTACTTTCTCGCCGACGTACCCGACATGGGCGCTTCCGTGTACGTCGTCACCGACAACGACCAGAGGGCCGCACAGCGGTATGCGGATCAGTTAGGACGATGGTGCTACGAGCGCCGTGCCGACTGGCATTTTTACATGCCACCGACGCGCGAGGCGCTGGCACTTGCCCAGGCTGCCGGACGTTTTCCCGTCGTCTTCGCCGACATGCGGGACAACACCGGCGGTGGCTCGCCGGGCGACAGCACCGGAATGCTGCAAACCTTCGTCGAAGCCGGACTGCGAGACGCCTGCGTTCTCAACATCACCGATCCGCACGCCGTTCAGCAATGTTGGACCGCCGGCGTCGGGGCGACAGTGACACTCGACGTCGGCGGGAAGGCGTCGCCCCTTCAAGGCTCACCCGTACGAATGACCGCCCACGTCGTCGCCCTCTCGGATGGCAGATTTCGCTACGACGGACCGATGTTCGCCGGCTTGGAAAACTGCCTCGGCCCATCGGCACATATTGAACAGAACGGAATTCATGTGCTGTTAACGACGTTGCGCGAACAACCGTTCGACACTGCCTTCGCGCGCAGCTTGCAACTCGATCCACGCCAGATGCGCTTCATCGGCGTCAAATCAGCAGCCCATTTTCGAGCCGGCTTCGAATCGTGGGCCGGCGCCATCTATGTCGTGTCGGAACCGAGTGTCCACGATCTGGGGAACTTGCCGTACACGCGATTAAACCGGCAGTTGTATCCGTTCCATGGCCCTGGTTCGTTTTCCTACCGCGGGGGATGAGGTTACCGCGGAGTTGGCGGGGAGCGCGGAGAAGGATCTTAAAGAGATTAAGAGATAATATCTCTATTCCCAGCTCGTATCAACTTCGGCACTGTTGCACCATGTTATTGACCCATGCAATCTTCTGCTTCTGCAGGGATGGCAATGGGTGCAAGAACTTGTTTTTTGTACCCTGCTTCACCAGTCCCCTCACGCGGCTGGATTGGGTCAGTTTCGACTCGCAGCGCTCAATCAACGGGTCGAGTTCGCCGCTTAAGCCCCAGGCACGGATCACTGGAATCGAGCGGTATCTGGTAAGCTTCAAAGCTAATTCACCCTTGCGACGGTCCGAGAAAACCGAATGGGCGTCAAACGAAAAATCTTGCTCCAATCGCTTGAACTGCTTGAAGAACAGAGTGCTCTTGGTACATCGCAGGTCGGATAGATTCAGAACCCGGACGTGTCGCCACTGGCAATAGTGCATTAACCGCATGACCTGATACTGCGTCGTATCCGGCTTCGTCGGTACCAGCGAGACCGGCAACTCACCGATGGCGTCAGCGGGGATGGTGTTGTCGACCTCGACCAATGGTCGGGACGAACCGGGATTCATCATGATGAACACCGCGTCGGGCTCCCGCTGGGAGAGAACCGGCAGTTTGGCCGGCGTTACAGCGGGCTCGACGATCTCCAAAACACTGCGGCATAGCGCCGATCGCCGCCGCGATAGTTCGACAGTGTAAAAATGACCGAAGACGGCGTAGCGGCTCTTCAATCTTTCAGCGGGAATGAATCGCACCATCAATTACCCCGCGGGAGTTTTCCCAAAACGATCCGTTCGCATTCCTCGACCAATTCAAATTGCGCTGCCTTGATCTTCCGTCCTGCCGCAGCCAGATCGAAAAACCCCGCCCGGTCGATTTCGGGAAATTTCATCCTGCGACCTGACTTCGGGGGCCACTCCATACTGAATGTGTTGCTGACAATTGCGTCAGGGTCGCAGTCACCTTGGAAAGCCCAGGCATGCACGATCTTGCCTCCCTTTTGCACGATCGGCTTCAAGGCGATGAACGAACCCGTGGGCACGAAGCCGGTCTCCTCTTCGAACTCACGCCTGGCGGTTTCGAGCAGATCCTCTTCCGGTTCAACCTCCCCCTTGGGAATCGTCCAAACGCCGTCATCCTTGTTCTTGAAGAACGGGCCACCGGGATGCCCAAGAAGTACCTGTAACTTTCCATCCCTGATGCGGTACATCAACAAACCAGCACTGACACGAGCCATCGGCGCGATCCTGTCCGTCAATTCCGGTAGAAATCGATCCAGTGGAGGGCGATCGACCGGGGGTTTCCGTCAAAAAACGCCTGTGGCAACCGCAACTCAATATAGCCATCTTGCAGCGGGATGCCTTTGGCCGGCTTGCCATCCATGCCCACCATTCCAACCTCCATCCAAAACGGACTCTCGGCGTCCGGCGGCGCGTCTTCCCTGCCGTCCATCCAAAGTCGGACCTTGCCGTCCCCACTCGACACCGACAGTTCCAGTTTCACCTTGTCGTTCGTGACTCGGAAACTCTCCAGCCCCTGCAAGTATAGCCGGAGCACCACGACATCGGGCCATCGTTCGCCCTTGCGCTCGACAACCGCATTGCTGATCCCGAACGGGCTGTGGACCGACAAAATCACCCGGCCCATCTCCGCCTTCACTTCCACCCGGTCGCTGTCCCGCTTCGTCGTGATCTTGAACATCGGTACGCCGTCGGCCGCGATGGCCGTTGCGATAACGGCCAGAATCAGAAACCCAGAATGCACGAAATGCGGCATCATTCGTTCCCGTCACGGCCCGAGCGGTTCGGCTTTCACGAATAGCTCGGGCGGTGCTGTCTCGAAGTATCGGAACAGAGCCGGGCATAACCAGCCCTCGTTTGGCGGTTGGTCAGCTCGATACCAGTTGCCACCCATCTCTTCACGCACCCATACCAATTTCCGTTGATAGCCAGGGAAGGGAGCCGCTGAGAATAACATGCGGAATCCTTGCCGAGCATCCGGCATGTCGGCAACCAGATCGTCGATCATTTCCGGCACGCCACTCACGAATGGCTCTTGAACAAGATCCGCGATCGGGTCATCGAAGACCCACGTGCCGTGATGCCAGTACGGCTTGATCACTCGAATTTGATTTTTCGTCGCCACCGACTCCAACCCTCTTCCGGCTCGTCGGACAAACAGCATTAGCACCACGATTCGATCCGCAGCTTTGCACTTGCAAAGGTATCGCGATTTCGTTCGGAAATCCACTGAAAATTCCGATTCCATCGACACGTCTCGGCCTGACGAAACCGAAACCACCGCGGGACAACGCACAATTCGCTTCGGATTCCGCGCGAAGGAAAACATAGGCGGACTCTGGGATGACCGTCGACGAAGTGGTCACCACGCCGCATCTGCCCACGAGCGTTCCGCACCTCTGCCGGATGATACTCCGCCTTCCCATCGATCCGCTGTCGTTGCTCACGCCACCTATATATTCAACGGATAGAAAAGGCAAAACCGACGCGAAACAGGAAACATTCTCAAAAATAGTAGCGGCCTGGAATTCGATGGTTGGGTGTCTGGAATTATAGGGTGTCTGGAATTATACGATGGTTGGGTGTCTGGAATTATATATGGAATTATATGGAATTATATGGAATTATAGATCAGTGGGAATCAAGTTGCGCGGGACATGCTGCTTTCGCGCGATCGAGTTCCGAGAGAAGACCTGGCAAGTAAGAATTGTTCGCCCCTCTCCCAGGTATTTCCTGGAAGAGGGGTGAACAATTTCGTCGCGGGCAACGGCGATTCTCATTGTTTGCGCTGCCCAACCTGTGATTTCGCCGCATTATTTATCAGGCCACACCACCTCACCTTACGGTGATGACTTCGGTTTGTCATGGGTCGGCTTCGAGGTCAGCCATTCCAGATTGAACCGCGCGAAGGCGATCTTTTCGTATGGGTGCGTGGCGCCGGTTTCATATAACAGGCCAATCGTGGAGCCATCGGCCAGCACTGTCAGCGAGGAATACGCACCGGGGCCGGCGTCGACCTCGCGCGATGCCTTCCACGATTGCCCGTCGTCGTCGCTAAGTCGCACGGTAAGATTGGTCCGCGCCTCGAAAGGGCCAGGGTGCGGCGGATTCGAGAAAAGCAGCAGGTCGCGACCGTCCGACGCCCGCTGCGGAAACCGCAGAATGCTGGCCTGGCAGCCTGGGTCGGGCAACAATTCTTCGTTCTGCTCCCTGAACCATGTTTCGCCCTGATCCTTGCTCTGTGCCACATACCGTCGACGACCTCCTTGACGCATGTTCAAGAGCAGCGAACCATCGCTCAGTTCGACCACTTGCGACTCGTTACAACCCTTGTTGTTGACCGGCGCTCCGGCGCGCCACGATTGGCCGTGATCGTCGCTGAAGATGATCCGGGACCCCGCCTGCGAGTATCCAGGGATCACCAGTCTGCCGCTCCGCAACTGGATACCGATGCCGGGCCCCGCCGCGAAGTGACCGACGCTCGCCGTAATCTCCTGCGGCGCCGACCAGGTTACTCCATCGTCGGCACTGCGCAGGATCATGCAGCGTCCGTGCCACTCGTTCTTGAGCAAGTTGGCAAGTCCGCCGCGGATCTCCTGGCAACAGATCAAGATCTCGCCTGTCGTACGATCGACCACGGGGCAGGGCTGCATGATCGCTTCTCCCTTGCCGGCGAGCACCACCTGCATCGGTCGCCAGTTGACGCCGTAGCCGAAAATCCGGGAGTAGCCGTTCAGATTGCGCGCGGGTGCAGGCGGCTGTTCGTAAACGCTCCGTTTGACCACCATGTCGGTCGGATCACCGTCGTCGCCTTGCCGTGCCTCGCAGAATGCCAGTAACGTCCCCTTCGGCGAAGTGATCAGGGATGGAATGCGGTAGATGTTGACGTCATCGTGACCACTGATAAACAGATCCTGCCTGGCGAAATACGGTTCGGCGCACAACGCCGTACTGGCCGCGATCAGGATCGCGATGACCATCAGGGTTTTTAACGCTACGCACAAAGTCTGCGAATTTCGTGCACTCATCCGTTGTCTCCTGATCTTATTATTGAGCTGCGAACCGCCGTATCACGCTTGTCGCGCTGGCAATGCGCCAAACGCCACGTTCGTCGCTGGCCGTCCCATCGCACGCTTCGTAGAACATGCGATATCGGACGACATTGTCTTCACGCTGCGGCAGGCGGATCAGGCACATCTCGGAGCACTTCGCGGCGTCCCAGCCGCCGGGGCCAGGTGCGAGGACCGGCTCGAGCTCTTTGTACCAGGTCAGGCCGTCTTCCGAGACGGCACGCAGAATGTACGCTCGATTCGGCCGACCGTATCCAGCGTAGTACATCACATAGCCCGCATCGACGACCCGGCAAATTTCGGGCGCGAAGGCGGCGTGGGAATCGTACTCGCCGTCCTGTGCAATACGCACGCCAGGCTCTGAACGAAACGCCAAACCACCATCCTCCGACACGGCGCTCACGATCCCGATCCCACGCGCGACACAATAGAGCCGGCAACGTCCGTCATTCAAGAAAACCAACCGCGGAGCCGAGATGTTGCGGCCCGCAACTTCCCATCGCGCGTCTGGCTCCGGCATCCATTCCATCCCGCCGTCACCGGAGATGGCGCTGCGGATCGAATTCGTCACCTGCTGCGATCCGGCGCAACACTCATAGTACATCCGCAGTCGCCGGCCATCGCCGACCGGGACCACCTCGGACGAGACGACGCGAAAGTCCTCTGCACCTCCCAGCAGCGGCGACAACCGCACGCCGGGCTCCGGACTCCACGCTTCACCATCGGCGGAGAAGGCACTCAAAATGCGGGTCGTCGCGTTGTCGTAGTCGTTGGCTCCGGCGGGAAATCCGGGCCGCGGCAGGATTTGCGAATAGTACATTCGATATCCGCCGTTCGGCAGCGCGATCACGCGGGGACTGACCGCGCCACAGATGCCGGTGCGGACAGCGTCCGGCGACCAACGCGACTCAGGTCGCGGATCGACGTCGATATCCGGGGGCGCCTCGATTGCCACCGCCGTGTCTTTCGTCCAAAGCCTGCCGGGGTCGGTTGCGACAAGATGGACCCGCGGCGAAGCAGATGCGGATTGCGTGAGATCGAACATTAATGGCACCCGTCATTAACTTGGGTTAAGTAAACGGCAAGTAACCGCAACAGCATATCGCACCGCGGACGCCGTGTCTCGACAAAACGCTCGTCCCGCGACAATAATCGTTCGGGATGCGACTTTGGAATCGTCAGGAGCCGCGATCCGTGCTGGGCGCGGTGCGCAAAATCGTTGAAACTGTTCGCAAGGCGGAAATCCTCGTTCTGGAAACCAATGGCAAAACATGAACCCACCATCACCGATCCCACGATCGCTCGCGTTGTACGAGCGGGCCAGGCAACTCGTGCCCGGAGGCACACAACTCTTGAGTCGGCGTCCCCTGATTTTCGCGGCGGGCGTCGCTCCGATCTATGCCGATCGCGCCAAAGGCTCTCATATCTGGGACGTGGACGGCGGCGAATATCTCGACTTCGGCATGTCGGTCAGCGCCTGCATTCTGGGCTATGCCGATGACGTCGTAAATGATGCGGTCCGGGCTCAGCTCGATCGTGGCGTGATGTACAGCCTGAATCACCCGGCCGAGCTGGAACTGGCGGAGCTGCTTTGCCAGACGATCCCTTGCGCTGAAATGGTCCGCTACGCCAAGGGAGGCGGCGAGGCCTGCGCCATTGCCGTACGCATTGCCCGCGGCGTGACGGGGCGCGACAAGGTCCTGTTCTGCGGTTACCACGGCTGGCATGACTGGTACCTGGCCGCGAACCTCGACCCCGCATCGCTCGATTCGCATCTGTTTCCAGGAATTGATCCGATTGGGGTGCCGCGCGGTCTGGCCGGCACGGCGATTCCGTTTCCGCACGGCGACCTGCTAGCGCTGGAGCGTGCGATTGATCTCCACGCGTCGGACGTTGCCTGTGTGATCATGGAACCGATGCGATCGACGGAATCGCCGCCGGAGTACCTACGAGCCGTTCGGGCACTGACGGAAAAGCGAGGCATTATTCTGATCTTCGACGAAGTGACTACCGGATTTCGGCACGCGCCGGGCGGGGTCGAGGAATTCCTGGGCGTCGTGCCGGACATGGCGACGTTCGCGAAATCGCTGTCGAACGGTTTCGCGATGGGAGCCGTCGTCGGCCGCCGCGCGGTGATGGAACCCGCTGCGCGGATGTTCATCAGCAGCACCAACTGGTCGGACCTGGTCGGCATCGTCGCGGCGATCACCACGCTCAAGGAGATCCGGCGACGCAATGTGCCGGCGTTGCTGCGCGACTTTGGCGAGCGACTCATGGCGGGCTGGAATCAAGTCGCCGGAGAGGTTGGGATCGCGGCGCGGATGTATGGCACGCCGCAATGGCCGCTGATCGAGTTTACGCCGCCCGTCGAGTCGTCGCAGGAGGCAGCCGGCGCCGGGCGAAGCGATTCCGTGGTCGGCGGCGGGCCGTCACTGGCCCGAAAGCTCGCAGCCCTGTTCGCACAGGAAATGGCGCACCGCGGCATCCTTTTCAACACGCACCCCGTACACAGCGCGGCGCACAACGATTCCGACCTGGACAGAACGCTGACGGCAACACATGACGCCCTGACCATCGTCCGAGACGCACTGCACGCCGGCCGCATCGATGATGTGTTGAAAGTCACGCTCGACCCGCCCGTCTTCCGCCGGCTGGTCCAATAAGAGCAGGGGGCGGGATACTTTGGCGCCAAAAAATTTCCCCATCACCGCCGTCGACCCGACCCCAGCGGGCGTTACTTTGCCACACCTGTTACTTTGCGAATATAGTCGACTTCCGACGAGCGGAACGGCGCGCCGTCGGGCTGGAGAATGTCGTGGAACCAGACCGGCGGCGGGCCGTCGTACGATTTCGTCCACGAGTCCCAGGGATAGATTGTCTGTGACTTTCCATTGATGAATCCCCAGCAGTAAGCGGCCGATTTGTGTTGTTTCATGAGCGCCAGATGCGGCTCGAATTGGCTGCCTTGCGGACGCGCCATGAATTCCGTGCATAGGAGTGGGCGCCCGTACTTCGCAAGATTCCGCAAACATCGTTCCAGCGAAGCGACATCTCCGTAGGTGTGGTAGCTGATGACATCGCTGTTCGCAAGCTGAATCCGTTTGCAGGCATCAAGGGCGACAATGTTTTCTGAATCACACCAGACTCCTGATGTTAACGGCTGCGTCGGATTGGCTTGACGCGCCCAGGCAAAAACCTGCGGCAATAGACGATTCACAAGTTCCGGCTTGTTCCTTGGTTCAAGACCAGGACGCTTCGCCGCACCGCCGTCAAGGTTGTCGGGTTCGTTCCAGATATCCCAAACAACAACGTGAGGGTCGTTCGCGAAACGGCCCACGACGCCGAGTACGTACTCTTTCAAATGCGGATACCTGGCTGGATCCTTCAGGACCTCGATCCCGGGACTTTGTACCCAGCCAGAATTGTGCGTGTGTGGCAGCGGTTCGGGTTGCTTTCCGACTTTCGGCAGCGGATGCCAGCAACTGTCAAACAGCACGAACATCACATGGATATGGTGTTTGTCAGCGATCCCAAGAAATGTGTCGCAACGTTCCAGAAATCCCCGAGAGTCCTGTTGCCAGAGCAAGTCATGCAGGAAGACCCTGATGCTGGTGAATCCCAACTTTTCCGCGAAACCCAGCTCACGGTCGATCAGCTCCGGCGAAAACGTCTCCGCTTGAAACATTTCCAGCTCGTTAATCGCGTTACTCGGCAGATAATTGCAGCCTACCAGCCAGTTCCGCCCACCGTACCAGGCATTCGCCTTTTCCACACTCCAGCGACCGGGCATACAACATATCGACAACGTCGTTGAGATCGTCCGGCAGCAGCAGCCGCGCGGGCAATTGATAGCAGAGCGATTTGCCGCTCCCGGTCGGAAACACGGCCGCCGCCGAACGGCCCACCAGCAAATGGTCGACCACCTCCCGCTGCCCCGCACGAAACTCAGAAAACCCGACGACCTCGCTCAGCTTCCGTTCCACGGAGTCCATCCTGCCACCACCCACCCACCCCCCCGTATTTATTTACTACCCACCCTTATGGACGTTATAACGGACTCGCCGCGCGGGTTCCAAGGGGGCAAGCGATTTCGTCGTCAGCGCCTGCGCGCTCTGCTTGGCGGCTTGGCGAGATCTTTTCTTCTCCCCACATCCCGTTTCGCGTACATTGGTTCACGTCCCGTCGATCGCCGGTTGCGCTCCGCGGCACGCCAGGCCATTTTCCCGATCAGGATTCCGCCATGCCACGCCCACGAATTGCTTTGTTCACCGCGCTGAGTCTTATTGCTTTGTACTCCCAGTTGCCCGCGGCAGATTGGTCCCAGTTCCGCGGCGCGAATGGGTTGGGGATCAGTAACGATACCGGCCTGCCGATCGAGTGGTCGTCCACCAAGAATATTGTCTGGAAAACAGCAATGCCTGGACCCGGTGCCTCCAGTCCGATCACTGTGGGGAATCGTGTGTTCATTACCTGCTATTCCGGCTATGGCCTGGAACCGGCCAGCGGCGACCCGCAGAATCTGGTCCGACACCTACTGTGCGTCGATCGTCGGAACGGGACGGTGATCTGGCAAAAGCAGTTCGCGCCGAAACTGCCCGAACACAAATATGAAGGCGAAGGATCGTACCATGGCTATGCCGCCAGCACCCCCGTCTCCGACGGCCAGCGACTCTATGTCTTCTTCGGCAAGTCGGGCGTCTACTGCTTCAACCTGGATGGCACACAACTCTGGCAGGCCAGTGTCGGAGAGGGTACCAACGGCTGGGGTTCGGGTTGCTCGCCCTTGCTCCACAAGAACCTGTTGATCGTCAACGCCAGCGTGGAAAGCAGTTCGCTCGTGGCGTTGGACAAGTTGACCGGAAACCAGGTCTGGCAAGCCAAGGGGATCGGAGCCGCATGGAACACGCCGGTTCTGGTGCCTGGCAAAGCGCGAACGGAACTCGTCGTAAGCATTGCCGACCATGTCGTCAGTTGCGACCCGGACTCCGGCGAAGAACTCTGGCGCGCGGAAGGAGTCCATCGCTATGTCTGTCCCAGCATCGTTTTCCATGAGGATGTGGTCTACGTCGTCGGCGGGGGCCACACTTCGTTAGCGGTGCGCACCGGTGGCCGTGGCGACGTCAGCGGTTCGCACACGTTTTGGCGTTTGAATAAGGGCCCGAATGTCTCCTCGCCCATCTACTACGAGGGCCATCTTTACTGGACGCGTGACGGCAGCATCGCCGGCTGCCAGAATCCGACGACCGGGGAGATGGTCTACGAGGAACGGCTTGAACCTGGTTCGGGCACGATCTGGTCGTCACCCGTACTGGCCGAAGGAAGGCTTTACTACGTTTCGCAATCCAAAGGCACCTTCGTCGTCGCCGCACAACCGAAATTCCAACTCCTCGCGCACAACACGATCGCCGACGACTCCAGCCGCGCGAATGCGTCGCCCGCGGTCAGCCACGGGCAACTGCTGCTGCGCACCGACAGCAATTTGTACTGTATCGGCGCGAAGTAAAGCCACAAGCCGCGCCGAGCCGCGAAGAAGTGCCCCGTTCCCCTTAGCGGCTGGGCGTTCCATTGGAAGTGGTTGCCATAACAAGACGGCCAGTTTCGCCCCATTCGCGATCAGGTCGACGTTCGAACTCTAACCCCCTGAGTAAAGCAGGGTAGAGCAGGTAAGGCTGCGATTCATTGCTGCATTTCCCGTAGTTTCTTCGTTCTTCGGGGGTCCAAGCCCGATCTATTCTGCCGCCAGACGAGCACGCGGCGGTCCGAGTCCCAAGCTTGTCGGTGCCCTCGACACTTCGCAGTGGTCCTGATCGCCGGGAGTCGACGTCGCGACCCAAATTTTTCCTGATGGGCAACAGTGTACCTTGCGCCTATGATTCCCGAAGAGGCTGGGGCGCCTGGGCCTGACGAACGGGAGTGACGCGATTATGGATACGTTCGAAGATGCCGCGCCGCCCCAGGAACAGACGGAACTGGTTTTGGCCCCCTGCTGGGAATGTGGCCAGGCCAAATTCTGCTATGAACCTATCGTCTGCTGCACAGGAACCCGATTTCACACCTGCCCCGAGTGTCGGAAGGAAATTGAGGGCAGGGACCAATGATCGACCATGAGCACTACATGCGACGGGCCATCGAACTCGCGGCGAAGGTTCCCGACCTTCCTTTCGCCGCAGTTATTGTTGATAGCGACAGCGGAGCCATTCTCGCGGAGGGGTGGAATAAGACTTCCATCCACCCGACATGGCACGGTGAGATCCACGCCATCAACGAACTGGCATCTTCGGGATCTACTTTCAACAGCAAAGTGCTTGCCTTGTACACAACCGCTGAGCCGTGTCCAGTGTGCCAGGGGGCGATTCTGTGGAGTGGCATACAAAGCGTCGTTTACGGCACCTCGATTCGCTCCTGCAGAGGCGTGGCTGGCGGCAGATCGACATACCGGCGGCGGAAGTCATCCGTCGCAGTCCCACGTGGAATTGCACACTGATTGGCGGGGTCTTGGGGCAGGAATGCGACGCGCTTTTTGGAATACGGGACACTCATGCCGGTGAAGAATCCAACAACGGCGCGCGTCGCGAAAAGCGCGGAAAATTTGTCGGCGAAGGGCGAAAATGAAATCAGCATATCTGCCGGGCGTTTGTGCCCTGGTTACGGTGACAACGATGAAGCGGCCAACACCGCGCTGAGTTCAACGTCTGCCGCAGCGGCCAGGCCGAATGCGACGAAGCAACCATAGCCAGACGACCTCTCAGGAATTTCACGATTGGATTCTGGCCTCGGACAACCTTGCTGCATCACGACTGCGCAGGCCATGACTACGTCCATCTGGCAATCTGGCCGGAGCGGTAGGCCTGGTTGCCGAGGTGTGCGGCGTAGACGGCTTGGACGCCGACCTCGGCCGGCGCGTTGGGTGTCGCCCGGCTGCGAACGCATTCGATCCAGTTGGTCAAGTGCAGCAGTTCGCCGTTGGGCTGGTCGTAGAAATCGGCGCCGCGCGGACCCTCGCCAGGAATCAGCTCGGTCTTGGGCGTCTTGCTGTTTCGCTCCGGGGTTACGATCATCGCGCCGCGGTCGGCGTAGAGCGTGGCGTCACGCCCCATGACTGCGATGCTCGACCCGTGGCGAGCGTTCACGAACGTGCCCTCGAAGTAAACCTGGATGTTGCGGTCGGGATAGCGAACCAGGGTCTGGATGGTGTCTGGCGTTTCCCAGATCCCGGCCGTAATCAGGTGGTCACCGATCGTCGTGGCACTGGCCGGCTTGTCGAGATCGCAGAACCAGTTGGCCACATCCATCCAGTGGACCATCAAGTCGGTGAGTATGCCGCCGCCAAAATCCCAGAACCAGCGCCAGTTGCGGAAGCGGTACGGATCGAACTCCTGCTTGCGAGCGTTCCCCAGGAAGTCGCTCCAATGAACCGAGGCGGGATCGATGTCGATCTGGTTCGCTTTTTGCCTCGGTTGATTGCGGTTCCAGGTAAGGTGCACTTTGTTAATCTCGCCGAGTTGCCCGGCTTGAATCAGTTCGCGAGCTTTCTGCAGGTGAGGCATGCTGCGCTGCTGCATGCCAACCTGGACGATACGACGATGCTTATTCTGTGCCTCGACGACCGCGGCCCCTTCGGACAAGTCGTGTGTCAGCGGTTTCTCCACGTATACGTCTTTTCCCGCGGCGCAGGCGTCGACCGTCATCGGCACGTGCCAGTGGTCGGGTGCCGCGATCAGCACGGCATCGATATCCTTGCGATCAAGAAGCTGCTGGTACTTTTTGCTCGCGATCGCGCCGGGATCGGCAAGTTTCCGGGCCATCTCCAGATGCACGTCCCAGACGTCGCACACGGCCGCGATCTTCACGCCCGGCACTTTGACGAGCGAATCCATCAACCTGCGGCAGCGACCGCCGGCACCGATGCAGGCGACATGGATCGTCTCATTCGCGAAGTAGCCACGAGCTGTTGCCGTGAATCCGGCCGACAGCGACGCTGCGGCCGACGCTTCCAGGAACTGGCGACGATGGAACATCAGGCAGACTCCCAATGGGCGGTTGCTTGTCCCCGACTCGACGACCCTCCATCGATACGATCGCCAACTCGACGACACGTTTCTGATTTCGACGCAGCCCGGATTATACCGACATCGTGTTACGCTGCCGACCCTTCCGCGGAAATTCGCGATTCCCGACGGAATGGAACTCCGTCGTACTACTTGTTGCGCCGGCCCGACCACGGTCGGATGTTCCCCACATCCGTGGCCAGCAGGTCGAGCAAGCTGTCCATTTCCGCGAACATCGGAGCTCATCCGCCGAATGCGGTCGTTCAAGGCGTTGATCACCAGTGCTGCGTCGAGCGGACTGACCTTGCCGTCGTTGGAAACGGTTCCCAGGACCGGCGTCCCACGCGAATCGATTCCATCCAGGAACGACTGCGGGTGATACTCCCAAACCGTGTACACACCGTCCGGAAGATTGTTAAATAGATAATTGCCGAGCATGTCGGTGCGCATGCTGCGGTTGACGGGGCCCTCCAGTCGCACGAACACCTGCGGCAGTGCCGTCAACGTGTCCCGCGCTGCGGCAATGATCTGTACATCGAGGGCCGATGGCAACTTCCGCTGCCCGGGTTGTAGCGATGAATTCATCAGGTCATTGGGGTAGGCCTCGTTGTCCAAATGGTCGTCATCTTCTGACAGTCTTGCCACAAACCCCGGACCGACGAACAAACGGGAACCGGCGATTGATTCCACGTGCTGGTGGAACGAAGGGTTGACCACAAAAAACCCCTCAAGGTGTCCTACCTCATGAAGGATAACGGTGAGGAGGTCGTAATGGCCGTAGGCATCGGAATCTGTTGTTGCGTTCAGAGACGTGGAGGTGAACGGCCGGGAAAACTCGTGATTGTCCTCTGGCCTGCGACCGCAACCAGAGTCGCAGCACCAGCCCCGAAGGCTAATAATCTACGTGGCATTCAGTTTTTTCCTGTTGCGTTGACTAGGGGACCGGCATCTGGAAGCCGACGGATAGATCGCGCGTGGAACTTGATCGCGTCAGTTCTGTCCGCCTCCAGGCTTATGCGGACTCTAACCGAATCGCGTGGGATGGGGTATCTTCTACCTGGCGATGTTGGGGTCGGCGTACCTGCTCGATTCCTGACAGCGTTGCAATCATTTCTGAAATGCGTTTGCGACGGTCGTTGGATGGGGGATTGCGGTCAACAGAATAACTTGCAGCATTATGACTGGAAGGCTGAGGACGGCCGCTTCGTTTGCAATGGACACTCGAGCCTGTTGAAGCTCGCAGCCCCCGAAACTAGCCGAAACATGGAGAAATGCTCGATATGCCGATGATGCCACGAACCGGGACGATTGTTTTCCTGAGCATTCTGACCTGCACCGCCGCCACCCTCGCCGAGGAACGGGTGCAGCTTGCGATCGGCGACGGAAGCCAATGGTCATTCGTCAACAGCCAGTGGAAGGACACACAAGATGGAGGTATCGCCGGGGAACGGACCGGCGACGGCGACGGCCTGCAGGGCTATTGCATGGCGTTTCTAAAAGATCGAGCCTATTCCGATCTGGAGGCAACGTTCACCGTCCAGATGAATACGAATCACGCGGACGAGGGCCTGATCGTCCGCGCTCAGGACCCGACCCGGTTCGCGTTGATTCACTTTCCTCAAACGGGCCAACAGTTCCGCGCGCAGCATTTCTGGGTGGCGCTGTCCATCGCGGATGGCTCTGGCTATCTCAGGCTGAAGCGCGTCGAAATGGTCCGCCGCGTGGCCAGCAATCCGTTCGGCATTGCCCATCAGGCAAGAGTGAACGTCACCGGCAATCGGTACCAGGTCTGGGTCAATGAACATCCGGCGCTGGATATCACGGATGACACTTACGACTCGGGCCGGATCGGCCTTTCCGGGTTCACAACGTTCGCGCATGGCAAGGTATCGATCGCCGGAACGACCGTTGACGCTCAGCCCTGGAACGCCACCATCCCTCAAGTAAAGAACTGGTTCACGCCGTTCCCGGACGCGGGCCCGGGACAGTTCGTCAACAGCCTGACGAAAGCCCCCAACGGCGACCTGCTCTGCCTGTTCTCGACGGAAGGCAGCAGCTCGTTCAAAGGGACGAAGCCGCATTTGGGACGCTCCACCGATGGCGGTAAAACATGGACGGTGGAACCCGCGCCCCAACTTCAACCCGACGGACTTCCTGGCGGCGCCTCGATCGCCGCCTTGCAGGATGGCCGGTTGATCAGCCTGGGCGTGACGCACGGCGAAGGCGTCTGGTCCGAGTCCAAAGACAACGGTCGCAGCTGGTCGAAACCGATGGCCATCCAACCCGAACACCCTTGGCCGACCGATCCGAAACGAATCGTGACGGGATATCAACAGCAATTGCGCGACGGAACGCTGCTGCGGTTTTGTTATGGACTTCATTCGACATCCACGGAACCTGTGACCAGGTGGGGAGCCGTGCATAGTCAGGCCTTTGCCATACGAAGCACCGACGCGGGTCAAACCTGGTCGCTGCCGGCGAGCCTGGACGGTGAACATCCCGGGATGGGGAACCTGGATCTCACGGAACCGGTCGGCTTCGAGACGGCCGACGGCAAAATCATCTGCCTGATTCGTCCGATCTACTCGCCCTGGATGTGGGAAACCTTGTCTGCGGATCAAGGGAAGACGTGGAGTCCGTGCGTTCGCGGCCCCTTTCCCGGCTGGGCGCCGTCGGCACCGGTTCGCACGAAGTCAGGCGTCGTGGTCTTTCCGACGCGGTTTCCCGGCCTTACCCTGCATCACACTCGGGATGACGGCAAGACCTGGGACGACGGCGGCGGCGGAACTTATATCGACACTTCGATCTGGGCGATGGGCGGACTCGTCGAAGTGGAACCCGATCTGATCCTGTTCATTCATCAGGACAGTTGGTTCAAGACATTACGCGCCCAATATATCCGTGTGACCGATCGAGGGCTCGACCCCGTGGGAGCAGGCACGCCCCGAGTGCCGTAATCTAATTGAGCAGCAAATCGGTCGAATCGGAGTCAGCACAATGAAACCGTCGCTTGAGCAGGCAGGTCATCGGCGGGCGGGACTCCTTGCGTTTGCGTTTTGCCTGTTGATAGGCTGCGCGAAGGCTGAACCCGACGCCTTGACCGACTTTCCGGCTGGCGAATTACCGAACGGACACGATCTGGTTTCCGTGAGCTGGCTGAAGGGGTTGCTGGATTACCAGCAGTCCGGGAAAAAGACGCGGCGTCCGGCCACATACGGCAATGAACGTTTCGCCATCCTCGAGGTCAGCTGGGCCACGCTGGAAAAGGCGAAGGACTACCATCGCGGCCATATCCCTGGAGCGATCCATTTCAACACCGATGACCTGGAGAACGGCGAGCCACGCTGGCGGTTGCGCGAGGCAGACGAATTGCCGCAGGTTATCGGCCGAGCCGGCATCACACCGGACACGACGGTGATCGTCTACAGCGGAAAGCTGATTGCCGCGGCGCGAGTCTGGTGGGCGCTGAAATACGCGGGCGTCGCTGACGTGAGACTGCTGGACGGCGGATTCGAGGCGTGGGCCAAGGCCGGATATCCGGTAGAGAAAGAGGTCCGACTGCCTGAACCCGTTGAATTCTTGGCGCCGGTCGCCTCCCGTATGCTGGCGACGACGGACTACGTTCGCGATCGACTGCAAGATTCGGATGTGTGGATGGCGGATGTGCGCAGCGAGAAGGAGTTCACCGGCCGTGCCAGCGGCTACAGCTACCTTGACGCGAAAGGGCGGATTCCCTCCGCCATCCACCTGGGCGACGCAGACGATAGTGCGCATCTCTACAATCAACGCAATGGCCGTCTCAAGCCGCCTGCGGAGATTCTCGCGCACTGGCAGCGGCAGGGCATCATCCCGGCAAAAGAAAACGGGCGGTTCGAGCGAGAACTGGTCTTCTATTGTGGAGGAGGTTGGCGATCGAGTGTCGCATTCTTCTATGCATGGCTGCTCGGTTTTGAAAACATCCGTAACTACTCCGACGGCTGGAGCGGATGGAGCACGGAGTATCACGCCGATTCGTCGGCGCAGGGCAGCACACCCGGTTGGAGGCAGCAGTCCACAGGCAATCCGATCGAGACGGGAGCACCGTAAGCATCAAGACGCGTTCAGCGATGATCATCGCGGATCGCACAGGCATAAACGATCGCTGGCCCTCGCATCCTCAAGGCGACGCGGACCGTCTTGCCGCGCAGCATGGCGACGTCTGCCTGAGTCTTCCATCGGACGGGAACGCGAATCGCATCCGTAACGAGCGGAATGGAGTCGGCAAAACCGAAGCCAGCAAGCTCCGCTCCCTGTTCGTCGAGCAAGGCGACAGCCACTTCGCCCGCACCGCCACGCTGTTCGACGTTCAGTAAGAGCTGCGCACCGCGGACGGGCAGAGGTTTGGTCGTCAGTTGTCCAACGGCATCCTTGTCCGCCGACTGCACGCCGACGAACCCGTCGCGGCGCAGTTTCGCGACGCCGATCGACCGTGAGCCCTGCGGACAAGGCACCTGCTGATTGCGGGAAAACGCGTTGAAATAGATCAGCATCTCATCGCCCACCAGGAACGGTTCGTTATGCAGAGGGACAGCGCCCGTGGCGAAGTAACTGCCGGGCTGGCCAGAGGAGATGAATCCGGCACTCGGATTGACCGGGACCCATTCTCCACGATCTTGACGGGAAGCAAGCATCACCGTGAATTGCCCCTTCGGCTTGTTCATCCCGCAGGGAAAACCCAAATCTTGATTGCCATAGTTGAACGGAATCATGCACTCGACCGCCGGCGTGTTGACCAGTTCCGGTGTGATCTGTCGCGCTGGTTCCGCCGGAGACCAGTGCCGCAAGTCGTCGCTGTAACTGAATGAAGGATACGACCATCCGCCAGCGCGAACGTAGGCCATCCAGCGCTGGTTGCGATGATCGGGGACGACCAGCAATCGATCGCCGCCACCGCTCGGAAGAGTTTCCAGTCGCTCCAGAGGTTGTTCCCACCGCAGTCCGTCAGGGCTGTACGTGATGTACTCGCCCCGCGCCGCGGCATAGCGGTCCATCAACTCCTTGGGTCGATCGAGTGAACCGCTGACCGCGTGGTTGTCCCAGTAATGGATCGACTCCCAATGGGCGACCATCTTATAGCGGCGATCGGGGTTGGTTTCGCGGTCGTCACGGAGAATGGTGTAGCCGTCAAAGTTGGTGAGTGCTCCTTGCGTCTGATCCGATGCCCGCTGGCCGGTCAGGATCACGTTGTTGTCCTTATTACCGCGATAGCTGATCAATCCGACGTTCGGTTTCCGCCATACGATCCCGTCGTCCGACTCGGCGTATTTGCCCAGCATCGACTCGATGTCGGGGCGATCCGCCTCGGAACGGGGACGAAAAGCAAGATCGGCACCGCGTCCCCAGACCCCCGCGGCGGCCATCTCGTGGGGACCTGCGGCATTGTGTCCCATTGTCATCGTGCAGTACCACAAGCGGAACTTCCCATCTGCGTCACGAATCACGTTGCCCCAGGCGCAATCTTGGTCTGTCCTCGGATCATCGGGCGCGATAATCGGCTGATCGAGCGGTTGGGCCTGGTTATAGATTCGAGTCACACCTTGCTGCTTCTCGATCCAATGGTCGTCGATGAAGAGATAGAGATCGGCGTCGTTTGTGGTTCGTCCAATGTCGACGACCACTCCCAGGTTGTTGCCATTGGCTCTCTCGGTGGGAATGAACTGCGCGCTGTCAAGCTGTTCCGCTCTCGCGCCGTTTCCGACCGGCCGATTGAGGAGTTGGCATTTGTCGGCTTCGCCTACACCGAAATCCCACCAGACCAGCGAGGTGGAGCCACCGCCGTCCATATTGATTCCGCGATGCGCGCCAAACTGTTTCATCCACGTCCCGAGTTCCCGCGTCGTCGCGCCACGACTGTCAGGTTGTCGCCCGTCAATAGCGACGAACACCAGGTAACGCTGATCGTTGCTCAGTCCGATCCCGGTCCGCGGATGGAGATCGTCACCTCCGTCGATCGGCTGGCCGTTGTCCAGGCAAAGCGCGAAGCCACTGACGGCCAGGCGCACGTCGGAGAGGTCGGTGTCGGGAGGGGTCGCGGCAATGCGCAATGCTCCCGATTTCCGTTCCAGCAGGGAAGGGGAACCGCTGCCACGGGAAACCACGATACCGTCGGAAACCGCCAAACCGAGCAGATCGGTCGGTGTGCTCTGATTGAATGGCGCGGGCCACGGCTGGAAAGCGTCGGCATTGACGGCAAACAGCATATTGCGTCCCTCGGATCGGGACCGCCGGAGGAAGTCGCGGGTTGTCAATCGATCCGTCTCGGTCTTCCCGTCGACCCACTCCTCGCGGCGTGGCGTGGTCCGCAGCCGCAAGTCGGGCATCCAGGAATCGATGCGCGCCGCGTGAATGATCATTTTTCGCGGTTGACTTGCTTCGATTCGAACGTAACGAATTCCCGGGTGCAGTGCTCGTGCCTGGCTCCAGTCGTAAACATCATCCTGAGCAGACAAGGACGACAGCGCAAAGAACAGAACCGCCAGGGCGCTCCATCTTCGAAACAGCTTCAACATCGTCTGTCGTTCCCCTTGCCGAATCTGCAAACCGGCTTTTGAATCACGGTAGGTACCGCCGTTTCTGCTGCAGTTGATACGCTCAAAACAACTCCGTAACGGCCCGTCCGGTCGTGACACGAACGGGGCGCCCCGAGATATCCGGGATCGCGGTCTCGGCGTCCAAGCCAAAAGCATGCAGGATGGTGGCAGAGAAGTCGTCAGGAGTGACCGGTGCGTCCTTGACGTAGGCTCCTTGAGCGTCACTGGCGCCCCACACCTGACCACCGCGTACGCCACCGCCAGCCAGCAGTTGCGTGTAGGATGGAGCCCAATGGTCTCGGCCGGCCGTCTTGTTGATCCGAGGCGTGCGACCAAATTCGCTGGCCACAGCAACCAACGTGTCGTCCAACATGCCGCTTTCCGCGAGGTCTTCGAGCAGTGCTGAAAACGAGCGATCGAACGATGGGGTGCAGTATTGATGGGTGAGCTGCTGTCGGCCGGTTAGCTGCCCGTCGATTCCACAAACGTCGCTTTCCACACCGTGGTTGTCCCAGAGATTAAACTGGCACCCCTTGTTGTCAAAAAACGTCCAGAAGACGTTGACGAAGCGCACTCCCGATTGCACGAGGCGGCGGGCCATGAGGAAACTCTGGCCGTACTCGTTCCGGCCGTACCGATCGCGGACATGCGCCGGCTCGCGATCCAGATCCATCGCGCTACGAACCTCGGGCGATACCAGCAGATGGTAGGCCTTCTCGAACGCTTCGTCCGCCTGCGTGATCAAGTTTCCGGCCAACGGTCGCGCCAGGCTCTCACGCAACTGGCGGCGCGAGGCTAAAGTCGACGGGCTGGCTCCATCGCGCAACTCCAGCGGACCGACGCGCAGCGGCCCGTCCGTGAGTGAACCTTTCTTTTCTTTGTCGAACGCCAACGGATCGTAGGCATTGCCTAGAAATCCCCCGGACTGTCCCTTGTACGGAGGCGAACTGGTGGTGAAGTAACGCGGCAGGACAACCCAGGCAGGGAGCGGTCCCGGAGCGCCGAGTGTCTTGTGCAGAATCGCACCCAGCCCCGGATGGTCGTCCCGCGCTACATGTTCGTCGCCTGGACGCGGCGGCAGCATCCCCAGCAGCGAACGAGCGATCGCTGTGCCGTGCCCGTTGTCGTTGTGCGTCATGGACCGAATCAGCGCCAACTTGTCGGCATGACGAGCGACCTGAGGAATCAATTCACTGAACACGATGCCGGGAACGCTGGTTCCGATCGGATTGAATTCGCTACGCACCCCACTGGGCGCGTCCGGCTTCATGTCCCAGAGGTCGGGCTGCGAAGGACCTCCGCATAAAAAAATGTAGATGCAGCTCTTGGCTTTGCCTCGCCGGGCCGATGCGGCTCCGACGGACAACGGCCTCGCATTCACAACTCCGGCCAGACTGCCCGCGGCCAAAGCCGACATTCGCAGCCATTGCCTTCGAGTGGCAAGCGCGGCACGAGCGGCACGAGCGGTCATCGCCAGCGGGTTCGGAAACAAACTAAACATCGTTACTCCGCAATCAGATCAACTCGCGAATCGGAGCGCCGTCTGGCAGGATCGGCATGGGGCGGCCAGATTCGTCGGGGAATATCAGTTCGGCGTCGATTCCCAAATGGCGATAGGCCGTGGCCCACAGGTCGTTCGGCGAGAGTGGCCGGTCTTTGGGCCGTTCGCCCAACCGGTCCGTCGAGCCGATGACCTGGCCCATCCGCAGACCGCCGCCTGAAACCAGGATCGACATCGCGCCAGGCCAATGGTCGCGGCCGGGCTGCATAATGCCGGTCCCCGTGCCCGGTTGCGAGTTGATCCGCGGCGTATGGCCAAACTCGCCCATGACAACGATCATCACCTTGCGGTCGAGACCACGCTGGTAGACATCTTCGATCAGCGCCGACACCGCCTGATCAAACGGCGGGAAGCGCCAGCGAGCATCCTTGAACACGTGGCAATTCACCGCGTGGCAGTCCCAGTTGTAGAGCGTTTGCGGCGGGCTCGGACCGCCCGGATGTTCCATCACGACGTTGGCGAAGCTCGTCCCGGCTTCCACCAGGCGCCGAGCCAGCAGCGCCTGTTGGCCGTACGCATGGCGACCATAACGATCGCGGACCTCGGGCGATTCTTGCGAAATGTCGAACGCCTGCCGGGTAGCGTCGTTCGTCAGCAGCGAGAACGCTTTGTTCTGAAAATGGCTGCCCGACGCCATGGCACCCGTTGAATCAAGCTCAGTTCGTAGCCGATCAAATGCTGTAAGCAGGGTGCGGCGATGGGCCATCCGCGGGCTGAGTTCCGGAACGATGCTGAGATTGGGAACCGACCAGTTTTCGACGCTCGGATCGGCAAGCAGAAACGGTTCATACGACCGCCCCAGATAGCCGGCCCCTTGCGAATAGGAATCGGGATTCGTGCCGGGACGTTGCCCGGAGGTAAATGCGAGCACGTCCGGGCGGAGAGGTTCGCGCACCTTGTTGACGATGCAGCCGACAGAGGGCGCGTCGTTGACGAACCCGACCGGCGACTTGGGAATCCGCCCCGTGAGCATCCGCTTGTGGGCTCCGTCGTGATCGCCAAACCCGTGCGACGCCGACCGAATAAGCGAGAACTTGTCGGCGATCTTTGCGTGCAGCGGCAACAGTTCGCCGACCTCGATCCCCGGCACGTTGGAGCCGATCGGCGCGAACTCGCCGCGGTATTCCAGCGGCGAGTCCGGCTTCAAATCGTAGGTGTCCATGTGCGATAAGCCGCCCGTGAGCCAGACGAGAATGACGGCAGTGTCATCTCGACTCGTGCCGCGCTCCCCGGCCACCGCCCGCAGCCGCATCAGCTGCGACAAACCGGACGCCATGCACGCCAGCGACCCGGCGTTCAGAAATCGGCGACGGGTGAGCGATTGGTGGGTCATATTGCTTGACTCCGGCGGCTCGCAAAACCGATGCGGATACCGCGGCCCCACGCTGGACCAAGTCGCGTCGTCTCACAGTTCATCGTTCCATGGCTCCCTTTCCTGAAAGAATCTTATCACGGAATCTCGCGATACGGACAGTTCGAGTTCCTCATGCTGCCTGGGAGAGTGTTCGTCGACGGGTATTTCGCGATCGACCCGGCCACGATCTGTTGAACTTTCGCCGACACTCTTTCGTCCAATCCGTAACCGACCTGTCCGCGATCGACACGATCATCGGTTGCATGCGGATCGATTACAATCACCGCCGACCACATAGTGCGTTAGACTACCAGACCCCGGCAGAGTTCGCCGCTCACTTTACCCCAGATCCTCTCATTCAGAGTGGTACATAGATCGGGGGAAGGCCACAGGCATTTGTGGGAGATGTGTCGTAGCTCCAAGTTCTTGTCGCAGGTTGCCAGCCAGGTGCCGGCGCGATAGGCTGGTTACCGGGGTGTAATGCATATGAAGTTGCTTCGCGACACCGACTTCATTGCCTTCGACCTGGAAACGACCGGGCTTCATCCATTGGCCGCGCACATCGTCGAAATCGGCGCCGTGCGGTTTCGCGGCGACGGTACGATCCTGGGTGAGTTTCAGCAGTTGGTTGATCCCGGCTGCCACATCCCCGACAACGCGACGTACATCCACGGCATCACGGACGACGATGTGGCGGGGCAGCCGACGATTCGGGAGGCACTGCCCCGATTCCTCGAGTTCGTCGGCGATTCTCCCGCCGTGATGCTCGCCCACAACGCGGCCTTTGACCTCGGTTTCCTTGCGGCCGCCATCCGCCGCTTGAGACAGCCCTGTCCGATGCATGCCGTGGTCGACACGCTGATCTTGGCGCGGCGTCGCCTCCAGTTGCCGAACCACAAGCTCGAGACGATCGGGCGGTTTCTGCGGCTGATCCACGACGCACGGCATCGGGCGCTCGAGGACACACTGCTGCTGAAGGACGTGTTTCTCAAGCTGATCGGCCGGCGGCCGGTCATGCAGAGTGTCGAACAACTGTTTGAATTGTGTCCGACCTTGAGTTTTGAACCGTTTGGTGGAATTCTCGACCATCCGCCGGCCGGCTTCGAGGAGTTGTGGCTGGCGATCGCTCAGCAGCAGCCAGTAATATTGGTCTACGAGGGCGGTAGTTCGCCCGGCTCGCCGCGCGTGGTGACACCACTGGGCAGCGCAATGAACCGGGGCCGAATCTACCTGGTCGCCCTGTGCCACGAGACGGACAGCGAGAAATCGTACCGTCTCGACCGCATAAGCTCTTACCGCAGGATTATGATGAAGACTTGAAGGCAAAGGCAGACTCCACAAACATCACGGATCGCCGGCAACCGACGTTAATCACACTTGGCTGTGACGAGGTTTAACAAAGATGAAATCAGCGGCATTTGCTCCGATAGTTTCGGTGCACGAATTACGGGGACTCTGGCTACCGCATAAGGAACGCTTGAACCGCTCGCGTGACAGTCATCCCACGTCGATCCGGTTTCACCGGGCGTGCAGCTGGTTGGAGGAGGCTGAGGGCTTCGACGAAAACAGCCATATCGATCACCGCTTGATCTTCCAGTGGACCGCGTTCAACGCTCTTTACGGACAGTGGGACTTGCTGCGCCACGAAGCACTTGCGGACCGCGAGAGCTGGCAGGAATTCCTCAAACGCATGCAGGACTTGGATACCGCCGGTCACTTGATCGCTCTGCTCCAGGAACATCGAGGACTGACCCTGGCAATTCTGGGGAACGCGTACCTGAACCGTTACTTCTGGCAAGATCCCAACGGGGAAAAAGCCGGCAAGACGGGGCGCGGCGGGCGACATAAGGCCGAGAGCTGGTACGCGCAGAAGGATTGGAGGATCATTCTGGGGAACACGGTCGACCGCATTTATCTGCTCAGGTGCCAGCTGGTTCACGGAGCTGCCACTCTGCGCAGCCGATTGAACCGCACGGCGCTCAAACACGGCTCGACGATGATCGGGCTGCTACTGCCGAC
>Ga0194128_10000152_pt1 | contig 123965 bp, 109 predicted proteins | sample TA2KigCa65mmetaG_FD_148650 | JGI IMG/M metagenome (GOLD analysis project Ga0194128, IMG submission 148650) | Freshwater microbial communities from Lake Tanganyika, Tanzania - TA2015037 Kigoma Deep Cast 65m | ecosystem: Environmental > Aquatic > Freshwater > Lake | place: Tanzania: Lake...
TTCGAGTGGGGTCTGCCGCTGCAGGCGGCCGTCTCGGCCATCGCGCAGGTGCTCAGCGGACATCGCCTGATCGGAGAGTTCCTCGTCCACTGGATCTTCATCATCGCCGGCGTGGTGTGCGCGCTGCACCTGGCGCTGCAGCTCTCCCGGTCTCTCGCCGCGTCACTGGTGACGATGGGCTTCGCGGTGCTCCTGCTGGCGGCGACCCCGACCTATCACTACCCGAAGATCGTTCTCTATCCGTGCGCGCTCTGGATCGCGTGGCGGTACATCGACCAGCCTGGCGCCAGGCTCGGCGCCGCGCTCGGACTCACCACCGCCGTCGCGTTCCTCTTCCGGCACGATCACGGCGTCTACGTCGGCGTCCTCGCGCTTGCGGCGTTCGGCCTGGCGCGGGCTGTCTCCCCGGCCTCGCGGCACGTCCGCGCCATCGTCGGCGACGGCGCCGCCTACGCCGCCGCGGCGTCGATCCTCCTCCTCCCCTGGCTGATCGTCGTGCAGGTCACCGAAGGCGTGCCCGAGTACGTCCGCGCGAGGATGTACCTCTACGAGGATTGGTCGACGACCGGGTCGCCCTATCTGGCCCTGCTCGAGATGAACCCGGTCCGCACGCTGGCCGGAAATCGCACCGTGGCGCCGCGGCCGGCGACGATCAGCCTGACGTGGAATGCCAACGTGGACGCCGCGGAACGCGCGGAGCTGGAGCGGCACTTCAGCCTGACGCCGCTCCGCGCGGGGCAGGACGAGGCCGGCCGGTGGCACTACGAGGTGCCCAACGTCTATGACGTGGAGCTCTGGGAGCTGCGCCGCAGTCTCGACAACGCCGATTCGACGGAGGGGCTGGACTGGGAGCAGCTCGAGCGCCTGCGAGCGCCCGCGTTCATCCCGACCCGCGACGCCGCCGAGCGGTGGTTCTACCAGCTGGCGCTGCTGGTTCCCATCCTGCTGCTGGTGGGCGGCGTTGTCGGCGCCGCACGCGCGCGTCGCGACGGCAGACCGATCCCCGTTCAGGCCGTCCGCGCCGTTGCGGCCGCGGTCTTCCTGTACGCGATCGAGCGATCCCTCCTGCGCGAGGCGTCGTACGTGATGGCGATCCTTCCGCTGATCGCCGGCCTCAGCGCGGCGCTGCTCGTCGGCGACACCCGCGGCCCCGACCGCCGGTGGCCCGGCGCGCTCTGGCCCGGCGTGCGGCGCGGGATTGTCGCCCTCATGGTCGCTGTCACCGCCCTCGCTACGTTTGCGTACACGCGCGGCACCGGCATCTACGATCCGGTGGAGCGGCTCCGCTCGGTCGGCCCGATCCTCGGCGAGCTCGTGACAGCGCCGCCGATCGACGCCTACCAGCCCGCGGCGGCCGCGCGTGAAGCGGACTGGCACGCGTGGAACTCCGGCGCCGTGGACAAGGGGCGGCTCCTCATCCGGTACATGCACAGCTGCTCTCGTCCGGACGACCGCCTCCTCGTGACGGGGTCGACTCCCTATCACGTGAACTACTATGCGAATCGGAGCGTGGCCGGCGGGCACGTGTTCTGGCATCACGGGTGGCGGGCCGACCCGGACCGCGAGCAGACGCTGCTGGCCCTCCTGGAGCGGCAGTCGGTGCCGTTCGCCTTCTCGACCCACGACCCGGTCTTTGCCGATCTCAAGCGCTACCCGCGCGTCTACGAGTACGTCCAGCGGCACTATGCGGAGCTCGAGGGGACGCGGGGCCTCCTGCTGATCGACACGCGGCGGCAGCCCACCAGCCGCTTCGGACGCCTCGGCTTTCCCTGCTTCGGCTGAGGAGCTACCGGTCGGCCGCCGACGGCGTGGCATCCACGTTCGCCAGCGTCCGGGCGGCCCGCCGGCGCTTCTCGGTGCGCACGCCGACGATCCGCAGGAGCAGACCAGACATCAGCAGCTGCAGACCGACCAGGAACATGCCGCCGCCGGTGAGCACATACGACCAGTGCTCCTGGATCGATCCGGTCGTCAGATACTGAACGACCGCGCGATAGTTCAGCGCCGCCGCCCCGAGGCACAGGGCCGGACCGAGCACCCGGCCCATCTTCATCACCGGCACCCGGAGGAACAGCCGTCCGAGGACGCTGCGCCGATCGGGCGCCTCGCCGAGCGACTGTGCGAGCAGCGCGTTCGAGAAGAGGCCGAAATTGATGATCTGGAGCCCGCTCACCGCGAGCACCGAGATGGTGATCAGGCGGTACAGCTCGTCGTCCTCCACCCGGCGGTGCTGCAGGTAGTAGAGGACCGGGTCCATGCTCAAGTACAGGGCCGCCGCAAGGCATGCGATGCCGAGCGGGCCGATGAACTTGAGGGGATTGTAGGAGATCGCCACGCCGACGATGGAGCTGAGGAACGCGAGACCGTCGGCGATCACCCGCAGCTTCGACTGCCCCACCCGCGAGAAATAGGGCGTCGGCACTTCCACGACCCGCAGCCCCTTCTGCATCGTCACCGTGCTCATGGCGACGATGAAATTGAACCCGTCGGGCAGCTCGAGGACGTCGTCGAGAATGGTCCGGCGAAAGACGCGAATGCCGCTCGCGCAGTCGGTCACCCGCGCTTCGATGACCCACGACAGCAGCCGGGCGAAGAGCCAGTTGCCGAACATGCGGATCGCCGGCATCCCGCCGTCGGGGTCCGACACGCGTGCGCCGACCACCACGTCGGCCTGCCGCTCGATGAGCGCCTGCACGAGCGCCGGCAGCGCCTCCGGCGGGTTGGTGGCATCGCCGTCGAGGAACGCCAGATAGTCACCGCGCGCGTTGGCGAAGCCGGTCTTCAGCGCCGCCCCGTAGCCCTGGTTGGCGGCGTGGCGGATGAGCCGGACGGAGGGAACGGCCGCCGTCACCGCTGCCGTCGCGTCCGTCGATCCGTCGTCGACGACGACGACTTCGACGCCGTCGATCTCCCCCTGCCGGCGGCGGATCTCCTCCCCCGCGGCGACGACCCGCGTGAGCACCGCCGCGAGCCCGTGCTCCTCGTTGTAGGCGGGAATGACTATCGAGAGCCGCGACATCTCGCTTTCAGATGCTGCCGCGCGCCGCGGCAAAAGTCCAGGGTCACGCCAGACACGGCCAATCGAGATCCGCGAACCGCCCGTCGGCGCGGGCGGTCTTCTTGACGAGCAGCGTGATTCCGAACCGGCCGTCGAACAGGCGCCTCCCCGCTACGTCGTACTGCTCGTCCAGGAACGCCGCGACGAGCGGGAACGACTCGCGGAAGTTGTCGAGCGCCTCGTCCGCGTCCAGCAGCGCCACCGGCACATTCTGCCGCCGGAGGCGCGAGAGGATCAGCTGCTGGTCGCGCTCCGTGGTGAAGAAGCCCGGGCGCAGGTCGGCAAGGCCGCCGGCAAACGGCCGGCGGGCCAGTCCGAGCACCTGCGGGACGTACGGCTGCACGAAGACTCGTGCGTCGGGCGGCGTGCACGCGTTGAGATACCTCGCCAGCGTGATGAGCTCCGAGCGCGCGGGATCCTGCTTCCAGCGTTCGATCTGCCACTCAGCACGCACGGTCCGGGAGACCGACGCGGCTCCCTGCAGCGTCCGGCGCGGCCCCTCGCTCAGCCCGGCGTCGTCGATCCGGTCGGAGAACCCGTGAGTCAGCGTCGCCGCCGGCACGAGCGCCACCGGGGCGGCCACGGCGACGAGTCCCGCCGCCAGCGGCCGCCGCCAGCGGGAGAGAGCGGACGCCCACGAGGCCGGCGCGCGCACCATCGCCGGCATCGCCACGACGAGCCAGGCCAGGAGCACCGCGTGCGGCACGGAGGGGTCCGCCAGGCGAGCGTCGAGCGGCGTCCGCAGAAAGCCCACGTTCAGCACGGCCGCCAGCAGCGCCACGACCGCAATCTTCAGCCGCGCGTGCGGCCAGCCGGGCCTGAACCCGTCGCGCGACACGGCCGCAACACCCAGCGCCAGCAGCGGCAGCGTCAGCTCGAGGTAGTACCACCACGCCGTCGCGTTGTCGCGCACCACCCAGATCGGCCTCAGCACCGCCGGCACCTGCTGCGTCTCGCTCGACACGCCGTCGGGATAGTCGAAGAGCCCCGGCCATTCCATCGGCGCCCGCTCCCGATCGCGGGCGGCCCAGGAGACCGCCTGGGCCGCGTGCGTGGCCAGGCCGCCCTGGAACTGGACGAACGCGAGATAGGGCGCGAGCAGCGCGACGGTCAGCGCGCCATACAGGACGCCGTGGCGCAGCCGCTCTTTCCACGGCATGGCGCCGTGCAGCACGAGGCAGACGGCCACAGCGGCGGCGACGTACAACCCGTGGTCGTACCGGAAGAGAAACGCGAGGGCGGTGGCGAGCGCCAGCCAGAACCGCGGCCACCGGCCAGGCGCGTCGGCCATCCACCAGAGGAGTGGAATCGCCGCGGCATAGACCACGACCTTGGGGTAGTTGTAGAACCGCGGAAAGAGCGACACGTGCACGGCGGCCCCGAAGAGCCCCGCGGCGATCGAGCCGGACGCCCGCGCCGCGATCCAGAACGTCAGCGCCGCGCCCGCCGCGAGCATCGTCGTCGTGAAGGCGAGCTCCGACAGCGTTCCCCGACCGAACAGCACTTGAACCGCCGCCGCGACCCAGAAATGGAGCGGGGCCCCGTGATCGATGAAGTCGCGCACCGGGAGATCGCCGTAGAGGATCTGCCACCCGCGGACGACATAGAAGAAGTGATCGTCGGTCAGCCCGGCGAACGATCCGTTCGGATCGTTGAAGCGCAGGAACCAGGTGATGACGAGGACGGCCGCGGCCGTCGCGCCGACCGCGAGCCGCCGGCCGCTCACCAGGCGCCGCAGCGCCGACTCCGTCATCTCAGGCCGCTCCACCCAGCAACGCGGCGAGCCTGCGCCGGGCGGCCTTGGTCGGCCCGATGCCGAACTCGTAGGTGTAGCGCTCTGTCTGCGACGGCGCGCCGGCGGGTATGGGCGCATAGACGTGCGCCTCGGCCCCGCCGATGCAGATGAGCGCGGTGTTGGCGCGAAACGGAATCGTTCGACTCCCGAGTCGACTCCCGTGCTCCGGGCTGTCCTGCGGCCGGGCGAGATCGACGATGCCCGTGATCAGCTCCCACGGCCGCTCGCCCGGCGCGCGGCCAGCATACCCCGGCGCGCGGCGGACGAGCCGCGCCTCGCTGACGGTGATGGCAGCGCCCCAGTCGCCCAGCGGCGGCAGCGACGGAAACCGCGCCCCTGCGAAGGCCGCAAGCGGCTCTGCCAGCCGCGCAACCAGGAGATCGCTCAGCGCCCGCGCGATCTCGTCGACGAACATCCACGTGACGATTGACGACATCGGCGCCAGCCGCGGCGGCGCCCGCATCTCCTGTCCGTGCTCGACGCGTCCCTCGAAGAGCACCGGTACCGGAATCGCGCCGAGGAGCGCCCGATACGCGTCGGATGGCAGCAGGTCTGCCACCAGCAGGTGCGGCGCCGGATCGTCCGCGAGGTCGGCCCGGGCGACCGCGTCCCTCGCGTGCGCGACGACGGCATCGAGGTCGAGCAGGCGCTCGAGCCGGGCGATCTGCGCCGCCTCGCCGCCGCCGTCCCGATGCACGGCGGCGAGCTGCTCCATCCGCCGCCCGAGCGCGGCCATGCCCGCGGCGAGCGCCGCCAGCTGCGACCGGACGGAGCCGGCCTCCCGCCCCTTCACGCCGGCTCGATCCCCGCGAGCACGTCGTCCAGGAATCGGGCGAGGTCGGCGAGAGGCATCTCGTCGCCGCCCACAAAGGAGTGACAGCGCTGCTCGAATGTGGCGGCGACGTGGGTCCAGAAGCGCGGAGAGTCGCCGAGCGCCGCCAGATGGCCCTCGCCGCCGCGCTCGCCGCCCGCCCAGACCGACCGTCCGCCGCCCGCGTACCACCGGATGAGGGTGTCGCTCAGCAGCACGACGACGTCGGTGCCCGGCCGCGCGAAGACGATGTCGGTGAGTCCCCCGCCGTTGAGGCCGGCCACGACCCGGGCCTCCCGGAACAGGCGGACCTGCTCCTCGAACGGGCAGTCGCGCATGACGATCACGTCGAACCCGCGGCTGCGAAACAGCTCTTCCACCTGCGGCTCGTTCACGATCCACCGGCGCTTCTTGGGCGCGTCGCGCCGGGACACGTAGATGCGCCGGTTCCACGTCGCGGCCGTCGGCGCATCGGCGGGCGCGAGCAGGCGCCGCGCCTCCATCAGCGGCGACAAGGGCCGGCCACCGCCGGTCCGACCGTCGCTCTCGAACGCCAGCAGCCGGCGGCATGCGATCGGCGCACCGTCCCACGGGACCAGCCGCCCGGGGTCGAGGCCCATGTGCGCGAGCGTCGCCGTGTGGAACCACTTCGACGCCTGCGGCATCAGGACGGTCGCATCGGGTGCGAGCGTCCACAGCGCGACGATCTGCGGCGCCCAGTCGAGCATCCAATGCCCGAAATTGCCGACCTTGCGCGCCGCCGCGTCGTAGCTGCACCGAGGAACGGCGACGACGCCCGCGGTCGGCCGCGCCGGCATCCGGGGCGTGATTCGGAGCGTCCCGTCGACGAGGGCAATCTCGGCGCCTGGCACGTCGAGGATGGTGCAGGGAAACCCCCGCAGCACGTCGTCACGGCAGTCGGCCTCGAACCGCAGGAGCCGCGCCCAGAGCTCGCCGACATCGGGAGCCGTCGACGCGCATCGGGTGATGCCAACCCAGGGGCTGTACTGACGCTCCACCGGGTCGCCGACGCGCACGCGTGCGACGCGCAGGCGCTCGGACGGCGTCCCCTCCAGCGCAATCGACGAGGCGAGCAGCCGGGCGCGGGGGATGGCGGTGAGCCCCGCCCGCTCGTACGCGCGCTCGCGCTCGAAGCGCAGCAGGCCTTCCACGCGCCGATGCATCTCGTCGAGGCGCGCGGTGAGGCTCGTCAATCGATCGCGGAGGGCTGCGGACGGCGGCTCCCGGCTCGCGGCCGCACCGCCAAGCACTTTCGCCAGCGCCGCTTTCAGGCGGGTCATCGGCTGCGGGCGGGCTGCACCTCGACGCCGCTCTTGACCCGATTGAGGTTCTGAAAGAGCTGGCAGTGATGGTCCACGCGCATCTGGGGGTAGAAATGCCGATAGGCGAACTTGTAGCGCGTCTGATCGCACTTCTTGTGCTTCTCGACGGTGAGCTCGGCGCAGTACCGGGCCAGCTGTCGAGCGAACGCCGTCTCGGCGATCCAGAGTCCGGAGTTCAGGCACGGAAAGAATTCGCCCGGCGCCACCTCTTCGTCGAAGGGCGGCAGATCCGCCGGGTAGTGCTTCCGTTCCGCATTGAACAACGCGCGGCAGCCGAAGGCCGCGAACCGCTGCACCAGCGGTTCGAGGTCGTTGGCCAGAATGACGTCCGCCGAGTCGGCGACGAGCACGTACTCCTTGACCGCGGCCGTGGTCAGGTAGTCGGCGAGGAGATTGATCTTCAGGTTGTGCCGCCAGTCGGCGATCGCTCCGCCGAGGACGGCGATCTCCTCGACGCCGTTCCGACGGAGGCTCTCTTCGAACAGCCCGAGTCGCTTGTGCGCCTGATCGAGCGCGCCGCCGTTGTTGAACGTGATGATGGTCAGATGCGGATCGGGGCGCGTCTCGATCCGCCACTCTTCGGCCGCCTCCAGGATCGACGGCCACAGCGGCAGATGATCGGGCTTCCCCGCGGCGTGCACGAGCATCGGGTGCGTGTCGAACAGCGTGTTGTGAATCAGCGGCAACTGGGCGCCCGTCATCTTTTTCTGAAATAATACCTTCCGGCTTCCGCAAATGCTCGTCCGGAATCTGGTTACAGGCACCACTCCGCGAGTACTTCACCGCAACGGCAATCCGGCCGAGTGGAAGACGGCATGGGAGCAGGCAGTCGCGGCCTTCTTCGCCGAGACGCGGGAGCCGTCCGAGCCGTGCCCCGAGCTCACCGTGCTCACCTGGACCAACCGCCCGCAGAAAAGCCTGCTCGAGCGATGTCTCGAGCAGTGGGGCATCCCGTGCCGCGTCCTCGGGCGCCGCCTGCCGGTGTGGCGCAACGACATGAAGCTCTATCTGAACGTCGAAGCGCTGGACCAGGTCGCCTCCGAGTACGTCATGGCCCTCGATGCCGACGACGTCCTGGTCGTTGCCAGCGCGCGGCAGATGCTCGAGACGTTCCGCTCCTTCGACTGCGACATCGTGTTCAGCGCCGAGAAATTCTGCTGGCCGAGGGTGCCGTTCCTCGCCACGTTCGAGGAGGCCCTTGCCGAGTCGGCCTACCGCTACCTGAATTCGGGCGCCTGGATCGGCAGAACCGAGGTCTGCCGGCGCTTCTATCGGGACTGTCTGGAGGAAGACAACGGCGACATCGTGGCGGTCCACTCGACCGCGGCGGTCTTCTGCGACGATCAAGGGGTGATTCGAAAGACGTTCCAGCGGTACTACCCGGCAGCCCGGCTCGATCACGACTGCCGCCTGTTCCAGTCGCTGTACGAAGTCTTGCCCGGCGAGGAGCTGCTCATCGAACTCGCGGACGGCGTCTCCGCGACCGATTCCGCTCACCCGGCTCCTGTCGGCTCGTGATCCGCCATTTTGCAGGACACGCGTTCCGGCGACTGCTGGCGGCCGCCCGGCTCGCGCGCGCCGCCGACCTGACGCGCCTGCGCGAGGCCGGCGCACGCCGCGTGGCGGCCGAGCGCGCACGCGCCCGCCGGGAGGCCGCGTCGCGCGTCGAGGAGCTTCGCGGCAGGATCGAGGCATCGCACCGACGCGCGGCGGCCGAGCACGCCCAGTCGAACACCCTGGTAGGGCTGCTGCGGCACTACCTGATCCGGCTGCGCCGGACGGAGGCGGAGCTGGCGAACCGCGTGATCGCGGAACGCCGCCTCAAGCTCGAGCAGCTGAGCATCGCCGTCAAAGTGGCGCGCCGCCGCGGCATCCCGTCCGAGGCCACGCGGCGGCCTCCACCGACTACGCGGCGGCCGCCGCACGCTGGCGGGCGGGCGACGTGCCGGACGACGTCCGTCGCGCGACGCTCGGCCACCTCGACTGGTCCGTGCCGGCCGGCACGACGGACACGCTCGGACGACGCATCGTGGACGCAAGACAGCTGGCCCTCGACAGTCTCGCCGTCGTCCGGCAGTTCGCGGTCGGCGGCGTGATGCTCGACATCGGCGCCGGGATCGGGGCGGCCTCGATTCCGCGCGTCATGCTCGGCGACTTCGCCCAGTCGTACGCCGCGGAACCCGAGACGGACGATTATCGGTGTCTGGTCGGCAACGCGATCGAGAACGTTCTCGAAGGGCGCGTTCTGCCGTACCGCGTGGCGATCTCGGGCACGGCCGGCACGGTCAGGGCGGGCCGGCCCGGGACGACCGAGGAGCAGGTCCCGGCGGTGACGCTGGACGACTGGGTGCGACAGCTCGGGGTCGCGTCCTTCGACGTCCGGTTCGTCAGGGTCGCCATGCGCGAGTGGAGTCTCAACGTCCTCGACGCGGCGGCCTCGCTGCTGAAGCGCCGCCACATCGTCTGGCAGATTGAGATCGACGCGACCATGCTCCAGCAGGGGACGGTTCCGCTCGACGGCTTCTGCCGGCGCGTCGAAGCGCACTTCAGCCATGTGAAGGAGCTCGGCCGCTACTGGACGGCCCAGTGGCGTCCATCGGCGGAGATCGGCGCCATCCTCGCGGCACTGGCCGACCAACGGCGCGCGGCCAACGTGCTCGTGTTCAATCTGCCGGGCGCCGACGTCCGAAGGCGGAAGCGCGCGGTGCCGGCCGTCGCGGGCGACGCACCCGACGCCAACGGCGGCCGGCTGTCGTTGCTCCATGCGACGGCGCGCCTGCCGAACAGGTGGAGGCCCGCTCTGCACTCTTGACGCGGCCGTACAACGAGCGCCGCTTGACGATTCGACTCAGCATGCTGCACCGCATCCTCGCCGCCGCACGACTGCTCCGTCCTCGCGCCATCGCCGACGTCCACCAGCAGGTCGCTCGAACGGACCGCGCCCTGGAACGGCTGAGGGCCGAGGTCGCCGATCTGCATCGGGCGCTCGCCGCGCTGCCGGCGCAGTCCGACGCGATCGGGCGCCTCGAACATCGGCTCGCGGAGCTCCAGGAGTCGCATCGCCGGCAGGCCGCCGACCTGGCGGCGCAGCTCGGGTCGCTGGCGCGTGATGTCTCGGAGGTCCGGCTGCGCGAGGCGCAGCTCCGCGCGATCGCCCGGCGCGACGTCGAGCTCGAGCGCCGGCTGCCACTGCTGGAGCAGGTGATGGACGAGGCCGCCACGGGTGCCCACGTGCGCGCCCGGGTCGCGGCGACGCCGCTCCAGCACCACCCGTTTCCGTACGTGGTCATCGACGACCTGCTGCCGCCGCCGCTGTACGACGCGCTGGTCGAAGCGATCCCTCCCGTGGAGCTGTTTGCGGATCGGCCGTTCAACAAGCGGCAGCTCGGCGTCCCGCCGAAGCTGGCGCCGGTCTACTCGCGGCGGGTCTGGCGCTTCATCACCCAGCGCGTGGCCCCGCAGATGATCGCGCCCGCCGTGATCGACAAGTTTCGCGCGCCGCTCGGCGCGTGGCTGGACGCCCAGCTCATGCCCGGCGCGCTGCCGATCCTCGAGCGGCTCGAGATGTCGTGCACCGACGGGCGGATCCTGCTCCGCGGCCGCGGCTACTGCATTCCGCCCCATCGCGACCCGAAATGGGGATTCATCACGTGCATCATGTATCTGGCCCGCCCCGGCGACGACGCCAGCCTCGGCACGCAGTTGTATTCCGTCGACGGCGACGGCGACGCCGCCGACACGAAGCCGCACTGGATTCCCGCCGATCGCTGCCGGCTCGAAGCCACGGTCGAGTTCCGGCCGAACCGGGCGCTCATCTTTCTCAATTCCGCGGGGGCACATGGCGCGCGGATTCCCGACGACGCACCCGAGTCGCTGGAACGCTATCTCTACCAGTTCCGCATCGGCCCCGGACGCGGACAGATCGGCGAGCTGCTCGCCGCGCTGCCTCCGGAGCGCCGGGCCCAGTGGGAGGGCAAGGTCACCGATTACTGATTCGCGGGGCCGGGGGCGTTCGGGTGCGGCTCCGACGACAGAGCGCCTGCGTGTGCGATGCGAGACGCACGCCCCTGCCGGCTGATAGGCTGGTTCGTCCGATGCCGCATGCTATCCTACGATGCGTTCACGCGTGCCATGGACGCCATCGATCTGTCCGTCGTCATCCCCGCCTTCAACGAGTCGGGCCGGCTGCTCGACACCCTGCAGCGCTGTCGGGACTGGCTTCACAGCTCCGTGCCGAGCTGGGAGATCATCGTGGTCGACGACGGCAGCGCGGATGAGACGCGGGCGATCGCGAGCGACCTTGCCGCTCGCGAGCCGCGGATCCGCCTGATCGCCGCCTCGCACAGCGGCAAGGGAGCCGCCGTGCGCCGCGGCATGCTGGCCGCACGCGGGCGCTGGTGCCTGTTCGCCGACGCCGATCTGTCGATGGATCTCAACCAGCTGCCCCGGTTCTTCGCATCCGACGGCGACGTGATCATCGCCTCGCGCGAGGCGGCGGGGGCCGTGCGCGTCGGAGAGCCGTGGCTCCGGCACGTCGCCGGGCGCGCCTTCAATCTGCTCGTACGCCTCGCGGCCGTGCCCGGCGTGCACGACACGCAGTGCGGGTACAAGATGTTCTCCGCCGACGCCGTCCGGCAGCTGTTTCCGGTGACCAGGCAGAACGGCTTCGCCTTCGACGTCGAGCTGCTGTTCCTGGCGCGCCGCGCCGGCCTCCGAATCCGCGAAGTGCCGATCACCTGGACGTACCGGCCGGGCAGCCGCGTGCGCCTCCGGACGGGCGTCGCCGCCTTCGGGCAGATCCTGGCGATCCGCTGGAACGGTCTGCTCGGACGGTATGGCGCGCCGGCGCGCCGCGTCCACCAGGCGACATGAAGTCCCTGCGCGCGCGCCCCTGGGCCTGGGGCGCCGCCGCGCTGGCGGCGGCGCTGGCGCTCGGCCTCTCGTGGTGCATCGCGCAGTCGCCGCTCACGCTCTACGACGGGCTGGGGCCCATCCTCGATTCGCGCCGGTCGCCCAGCGTGGAGAGCACCTTCTACGGGGCCCTGCACTCGGACGGGTACTGGCGGCCGCTGCGGTTGACGCAGATCAAGGCCGTCGTCGACGCCGCGCCGGGCGATCCCGTGGCGGCGTTCAAGGCCATTCACGTCGGGCTGGTGTTCGCGACGTTCGTGCTGTTCGCCGTCTGGCTGCGGCCGGCCTCGCGGGCGGAGTTCACGGCGGCAGCCATCGCCCTGATGATTCCGGCCGGCCATCACGCCTTCTTCGTGCTGCTCAGCGAGGCGTACCCCATCAATCACTTCCTCGAGATTGTCGCGCTGACGCTCGCCGCCGCCGTGCTGGCCCGGGGCGCCCCACGCTGGTGGAAGGATGCGCTCGCGCCGCTCGTGGTCGCGATCGGCGCCCTGACCATCGAGTCGGGCCTCCTGATCGGCGTCGCCGTCATCGCGTGCTGGATGGTCGGGTGGCGCGGCGTGTCCTGGCGCGGCGTCGCAGGCGTCCTCGCGGTACTCGCCGGGTACGTCTGGATCCGGCTCATCGTCCTGGAGATCCCGGCGCCCGGCCTCGACGAGCGCGCGACCGGATGGTGGCTGGCGCGGCTCGAGCCCGACGAGATCGTGAGACGCTTCGGCGACAACCCGCTCCCGTTCTATGCCTACAACGTCGTCACCGGGTTCGCCGGCGCGCTGTTCTCCGAGCCGCGCAGCGGCGCATTCTGGTTCGTCGGACGCGTGGTCAGGGACGACGTCCGCCCCTGGATGCTGATTCAAATCGCGTCGAGCATCCTCGTCACGGCCGCGATGCTGGCCGCGCTCGTGCCGGCGGTGACACGCTGGCGCCGGCGGACGCTCGACGACCGCGACCGGTTCCTGCTCCTGGCGTTCGGCATGCTGGCCGCGAATGCCGCCCTTGGCTTCGGCTACGTCAAGGACGAGGTGTTGAGCGTTGGCGTCGCGTTCTACGCCGGGGGGGCCTTTGCGGTCCTCGCCAGGGTCGGCGAGCGCGCGGCGAATCGGGCTGCGGGAGCCGCGGTGCTGCTCGTCTGCGCGTCGGTGTTGTGGACGACCCGCGCGGCCGACACGTTCTTCTCGCTGCAGCGATCCGCGTACAACGTCGCCAACGACTGGGCGGCCTATTCGCTGGCGCGGGAGCTCCCCCGCGACTGGGGGTACGAACCCACGCGGCGGCTGTTCCTGGAGCTGCAGCACCGGAACGTCTCGCGCGGGGTGCCGCACCCCGAGTTCACGAAGCAACCCTATGTCGGCCGGTACCTCGAAGTTGACTGACGTCCTGCTCCGCGCGGCGGCCGCGCCTCCGCTCGCGCTCGCGGCCTTCGCCCTGCTGCTCGGCCTCGGCGTGCCGCCGCTGCCCGAGTGGTTCTGGCCGACGCCGAACACCAACGTCGCCGAGGCCGCAGCGCTCGGCGATGCGGCACGCGTGCTGGCGCTCGCCTCCGACGGCATGCCCGTCGACACCGCGCTGCCGGTGCGGGAGGGGATCCGCAGCAGCGGCGAGCCCGCCATGATGACGCCGCTCGAGGCCGCCACGTCGCGCGGACACGATGAGCTCGTTCAGCTCCTGCTCGAGCTCGGCGCGGGACCCTCCGCCGAGGCCGCGATCACCGTCGCGCCCTGACCACGCGCGCGGCGACCGCCGCGTTCCGTTGAAAACCGGCAGTCGTCCGTGTCATTCTCCGGCCCGGTGCTCCCGCTGATTCGAGAGCGACGGAACTGGCTGTACTTTGCGTTCGGCGCGGCCGCGATCGTGCACATGATCGCGCCAGCCGGGGCATCACCGGCCGACTCACGCATCGTCGTCGCGCTGCTGCTGCCGCTCACGGCGGTCATCGTGGCGCGGCTGACGCAGCGCGATATGTGGCACCGCGTCGCCGGCGTGGGACTGATCGGCCTGGCGCTCGTCCAGACGGCGCGGGCGGGCAGCCAATCTCCCCAGGCGCTGATGGATCCGCTCTTCTGGGCCCTGACGGCCACCATCGCGCTCGTCGCATCCACAGCAACCGGCCGCTGGCCCGTTGCCGCGGCCCTCACGGCTGCCCTCGCGGGGGCCGCCGCGATGGTCGCGAGTCTGCTGCCGCTCGCTCCCGACGTCGGGTCGACGTTTCCGTCCCTGACGCCGGCGACGGCGCGCGCAGCCGTCGCGGCGCTCTCGCAGCAGATCGGCGTTCCAGCCACCGTGTTCCTGTTCGGCTTCTGGCTGCAGGCGATTGCGATCGACGGACCTCGAGGGGGACGACGGACCGAGAGAGTCAGCGCGGCCGCGCGGGGCGCACTGGGGGCCGGCCTCCTGCTGACGCTCGCGGGCGCCGCGGCGGGAAACGCGCTCAACCCGGCCTGGATACTCGTGCTCGGCCTGCTGCTCGGTCTGGCGGAGGCGAAAGCGCGCACCGCGATTGCCCGCATCGACTGGGGACCCCTCTGGCAACGCGCCAACCCGGCGCACTGGCGGCCGATCACGCTCCTGCTGCTCGCAGAACTGCTCTTCGCGCTGCTGCTGCTGCGCGCCCCCGGGACGGGAGACGTGTCGTTCTTCGTCAGGTGGAGCGACACCATCCTGACGCACGGGCTGGCGGAGGGATACCGGCTCAACGACGCCGAGTATCCGCCTGTCACGTCGATCGTGTTCCTGCTCGTGGCGCGAACGGCGCTCGCCGCTTCGACGACCCTCTTCCTCGGGGTGAAGCTCTCGCTCGTCGCCTTCCTCTTCCTGGCGACCGTGTGCTTCTGGCGATGGACGTCGGACGTGCTGCTGACGGCCCTGCTCGCGTCCTCGTTCCTGGTCAGCGGGGTATCGCTCGGATACATCGACCTCTACTTCGCCCCCACGCTCATCCTGTCGCTGTGGGCGCTCCAGCGGCGGCGGCTCGGGCTCTTCAGCGTCCTGTTCGCCGTCACGTGCCTGATCAAGTGGCAGCCGCTGATCATCGCGCCCTTCCTGGTCCTGCACGCGGTCTCGATTCGCTCGGGCGCGGAGGTGTCGCGTCCGTCCCTGGCGGCCCGGTGGGCGCTCGTCGTCGGCCCGGCGCTCGCAGTGGGTCTGCTGATCCTCGCCATCTTCGGCCTCGAGCCCGTGATCGGGTCGCTCTACAAGGTGCTCTTCACGCGCACGTACCTCAGCGGGACGGCGTTCAACTTCAGCTGGCTCGTCACCTACTACCTGCATGTGGCCCACCCGGAGCAGTACGGCCCGCTGGCCGACGGCGTCGTGACGCTCGTCCACGTCGGTCGGCAGCTGCCGTGGGTCCAGCTGATCCGGCTGGCCTTCGTCGGCTTCTACCTGGCGGCGCTGTGGCGGCTGTTCAGGGACAGGGCGTCGTATGCCATGGCGATCGAGTGCGCGCTCGCCGGCTATCTCGCCTACTTCGTGGTCAACGTGGGCGTCCACGAGAACCATCTCTTTCTCGGGACCGTGCTGGCCGCCGCGGCTGCCGCCCTGGCGGCGGGCAAGAGGGCGCGCGCGCTTCTGATCGTCCTGATGAGCAATCTCAACCTGATCACCGTGTACGGCATCACCGGCGCGCCGCTCGGCTTTGCGCCGGTCGTCGGCATCGACGTCACGGTGATCTTCGCGGCCGTCAACGTGCTGCTCTTCCTGGTGTTCTGGGGGGAGGTGGTCTCGCCGCGAACGCTCTTCTCGTCGCGGACGCTCGAGTCCGCCCAACCGGCCTATTCGCGGGCGCCTGGGCGGCCCGATTCGAGGCGCCGCCGCTCTTCGAGGTACTGGAGGAAGCAGCGCGGGGAGAATGCGTAGTCCTCGCGGGCGAGGCGATTGTCGGCCGGTTTGTCCATGATCAGCCGTTCGATCTGATCGGGCGCGAACGGGAGCGGAACGACCGCCCGCATCGCCTTCAACAGCCCGACCGGAATCGGAACACGGTGCACCGGCTTTCCCAGGCCCCGCTCGATCGCGCCCCGAATGTCCTCTGCCGCGTACGAGCGGTTGTTGCAGATCGTGTAGGTCTTCGCGGCGTTCGACAGGTCGCTGGCGACGACGCGGGCGACGAAGCCGGCGAGCTCGTCGCAGGCGACGGGCGAATAGCGGACCGGAGGACGCCAGCGGAAGTCCAGGAGGACGCGCCGGCGGATGGCGAGATCGACCAGCGCATCGATCCCTTCGCCCGACTGGCTGCCATACACCTCGGATGGGCGGATGATCACGTACGGACGGCCGCTCGCCGCGATCGCCTGCTCGGCGCGGTGCTTCGAGCGGCCATAGGCGCCGCCGTCGGGGCCGGCGCACCGCGTGCTGAGATAGACGATGGGCTGGGCCGGGCGGCAGGCGGCGAGCAGCGCGAGCGTCCCGTCCTCGTTGACCTCGGCGTACGCCTGCGCGCGCCTGGCATGCGAGAGGCCGGCCATGTGCAGCACGACATCGGCCGACTGGATGACGGCGGCGTGGCGCGCGGCGGCCGCCAGCCCTCCGGCGAGCGTGCGCACGCGCGGGCCGGACGCGGGCGCCGGCCGTCTGTTGACGAGCAATACGAGCTGCACCCTCGCGTCGAGCGCGGCGACGACGGACTGGCCGATCCGCGAGCTGGCTCCCGTGACGAGCACCGTCACCGGGCGCTCATCTCCCCCGCACGCGGCGCCAGCGGTACGCCAGCAGGTTGCGGATGAACTCGGAAATCGTCTGAAACCGGACGAACGACTTCCGGCCGCGGAGCCCGCTGAACCGGATCGGGAGCTCGTAGATCCGCAGATGCAGGCGCAGCGCCTGCAGGATCAGCTCCGCATCGAGAAACCAGTCGCCCGAGCGCAGCGTCATGCGCTGGTACGCGTCCCGTTTCAGGATCTTCGGCTTGGAGTTGACGTCCCGGTACCCGCGATAGGCGGGGAACAGCAGCTTGAAGGTGACGTTGTAGACGAGCGAGATCAGATTCCGGTAGAGACCGTCGGAGCGGTACACCCGGTAGGACTTGACGAGGTCGAGATCGTCGGCCTTGATCTTCGCGAAGCAGGCGGCGATGGACTCCATCGGGTACTGCCCGTCGCCGTCGATGATGCCGATATAGCGGCCCCGACACGCGTCGAGCCCCATCTTCATGTCCCATCCCATGCCGCCCTGCTTCGGCTCGGCGACGTACCGGACACGGTCGAGTCGCTCCGCCAGCCCCTGCACGATGGCGGGCGTGCGATCGCCGGTGCCGGGCCAGTAGTTCGCCACCAGCACCAGCTCCCATGGCGCCGCGAACATCGACATGGTCCGGTGCAGCCGCTCGACGAACGGGATGATCTCCTCTTCGGCGCGGAAACAGAGAACGGCCATCGAGAACTCGACGGCCTGGTTCGACTCGTCGCCAGTCGACGTCATGGACGGGAACGCGCCCGATCGTAGCGCATTGGATCCCGCAGCGGCTACGCGTGACGGCGCGCCTTGACGGCCGCGCGGGTCTCCCGATCGATCTCGCGCCGGCGGATCGTCTCGCGCTTGTCGTGCGCCTGCTTCCCCTTGACGAGCGCGAGCTCCACCTTCACGCGGCCCTTCTTGAAGTACATCCGCAGCGGCACGAGCGTCAGACCCTTCTCCGCCACGCGCCCGGCGAGCTTGCGGATCTCGTGCTCGTGCAGCAAGAGCTTCCGCTGGCGCCGTTCGTCGTGCCGCGCGTAGCCGGTGTGGCTGTAGGGGCTGACGTGCACGTTGAGCAGCCACACCTCGCCCTTCTCCACGCGCGCGAAGCTGTCGCGCAGGTTCACGCGCCCCTCGCGGATCGCCTTGACCTCGGTGCCCAGCAGGACGACGCCCGCCTCCCACGTGTCGAGCACGTGATAGTCGTGCCGCGCCTTGCGGTTGTCGGCCACCGCGCGCGGCGCGGCCTCGCGCCCGCGATCCTGCGTTCCCATGGCGTCAGTCGGCGACTATACTCGATCACTGCGACGTGCAGACCACTCCCTCGACTGCGGCGAGCCCGCGCGAGCGCCCGCATCTCTGGACGGCCGCCGTCCTCTTCGCGGCCGCGCCGCTCGTCGCGCTGCTCTGCCTCTCGCTCTGGCGCACGCCGTTTCCCGTGTCGGAGGCGATCGCCATCTTCGAGGACGTCGCGCGCGAGCGGGCGCTCGACTTCCTGATCCCGGACACCGCCTACTACCGCCCGCTCTTCCACCTCGCCATCTCGGCCATCTGGCACAACGCCGGATCGCTGGCGGAGGCGCTCGCCTGGGTCAAGCTGCTGCACGTCGTACCGATCGCGCTGGTGGTCGCGCTCCTCGTCGGCCACGTGCGGCCGCGCACGCTCGCCGAGGCGGCCATCGCCGCGGTGGCCGTGGCCGTGCTGGTCGGCAGCCCGGGATTTCGCGACAATCTCGAGATCCCGCTCAGCTACACCATCATCGGCATGCCGCTCGCGCTCGGGGTGTGGATCCTGCTGACCCGCGAGCGGCGCCGCTGGCACCAGCCGACGATCCTCCTCCTCGTGCTCGCGGCGATCGGCTTCAAGGAGCAGGGCCTGGTGCTCGTGCCGCTGGTCGTCGCGGCGTGGTGGATGGGCGCCCCCGGCGCGAGCGGCATCACCGCGGTCGCGCTCGTCGCGACCGCTGGCGTGTACGCCGTCCTCCGCGCGGTCTGGGGCGAGTCGTGGTCGATGTTCGAGCAGGCGGTCGGCCTGGGCTTCGGCGAGATGGAGCCCGTCGAGGCCGTCGCGCGATACGGGAGCTTTCCCTACGGGCTCTACGCCTACAGCGGCGCGAGCACGATCGCCAACGTTCTGTTCGCCGAGCCGACGCGCGGCACCTTCTCGATCGTCCGGGCGCTGGTCGACGGCCATCCGCAGCCGTGGCAGCTCGTGCATCTGGCCTCGTCCGTGGGGCTGACGGCGATCGTGGCGTGGTGGGGCGCCGGCGTGCTGAAGCAGGCGCGGTCGGCCGGCTGGTCGCCCCACGCCCGGCTCGTCGTCGCGCTCGCGGTCGTGCTGCTCGCGTGCGGCGCCCTGAGCTTCAACTACTCGCGCGACCGGCTCGGCGGCATGGCGGTGCCGTTCTACGCGCTCGCGGCGTTTCATGCCCTGCGCGCCGCCGTGGACCGCGCGGCCGCCGCGCCCCGCCTCCCGTTCGCTGCCGCCGCCGTGCTCCTGTGCGGCATCGCCGTGGGCTGGCACGTGCGCGCGGTGGGCACGCTCGAGCGGGCGCGCCTCACCTCGATCCGCAACCACACGGAGTGGCTGGTGGCGCTCCCGCAGCGCCGCATCGAGTTCGCGGAACGGCCCGTGTACCTCGGCATCCTGGACTCGATGATCGACCAGGGGACGAGGCCCGGCATGTCGCAGCCGACACGGTACCCGCGCTGGCTGTCGCGGTGGATCGGGGAGTCATGACACGGCCGACGGTGCTGGCGGCACTGATCGCCGCGCCCGCGCTGCTGGCGGCGTGCGGCCTCGTCGGGGTCGAGGCCTGGCGGGCCGTTCGGCCCCGCTCGCCGCTGTTCGCCGCCCCGTTTGCCTACTCGCTTGCCGACGCCATCGCCACGGGCAACATTCAGCACGCGTATCAGTACATCCGCGCCGGCCAGGATCCCAATGCGCGCATCGCCGTGCGGCATCCCGATCTGACGCGCAATCGGTGGGTGCGCGTGACGCCGCTCGACTGGGCGGCGGCCACCGGACAGGCCGACGCCGTCAGGATGCTCCTTGGCTTCGGCGCGCGTGCGGAGGCGTCGACGCTCTGCCACGCCGAGGCGCGCGGCCACGAGGAGGTCGCCCGCGTGCTGCGCGCGCACGTGGGCGAGGCGGCCCCCGCCGCGTGCGGCCCCCGGCAGATGTATGCTCTTGATCGGTGACCGACCTCGCGATCGCGCTCGCGCAGATCAATCCCACGGTCGGCGATCTCCCAGGCAACGCGGCGATCATCAGGCGTGCGCGCGATGAGGCCGCGGCCCTCGGCGCCGACCTCGTCGTGTTCTCCGAGCTCGCGGTCGTCGGCTATCCGCCGGAGGACCTGGTCCTGCGGCCGGCGCTCGTCGCCGCCGCGGCGGCCGTCCTGCGCGACCTGGAGCGCGACAGCGCGCGCGGCGGGCCCGGCCTCGTCGTCACGCTGCCGTGGGCGGTTGACGGGCACGTCTACAACGCCGCCGCGCTCGTCGCCGACGGCCGCGCGGAGCTGCGCTTCAAGCACGAGCTGCCGAATTACGGCGTCTTCGACGAGAAGCGCGTCTTCACGCCGGGCCCCCTTCCGGAGCCGGTCGGGTTTCGCGGCATCCGGATCGGCCTGCCCATCTGCGAGGATGTCTGGTTCGAGACCAGCCCGGCGCATCTGGCCCGGCAGGGCGCCGAGCTGCTCCTCGTGCCGAACGGCTCGCCGTTCGAGGTCGACAAGTTTCACCAGCGGCTCGATCTGGCGGGACGCCGCGTGGGGGAAACCGGACTTCCGCTCGCCTATGTAAACCAGGTCGGCGGTCAGGACGAGCTCGTGTTCGACGGGGGCTCGTTCGTGATGAACCCGAACGGCACGCTCGCCCACCTGCTGCCGTTCTGGCGCGAGGCGCTCCTCCTCTCACGCTGGCACCGGCAGGACGGGCGGTACTGCTGCGAGGGGCGTGCGTCCTGGACGGCGGAACCGCGCCTCTCGGCCGTCTACAGCGCGATGGTGCTCGGGCTGCGCGACTACGTCCGCAAGAACGGATTCCGCGGCGTCGTGCTCGGCCTGTCGGGCGGCATCGACTCCGCGCTGACGGCGGCCGTGGCCGTCGACGCGCTGGGAGCCGACGGCGTCCGCGGGGTCCGCCTGCCGTCGCGCTTCACGAGCGACGCCAGCACGCGCGACGCGGCCGACTCGGCGGCCGCGCTGGGGATCCGGCTCGAGACCCTGGCCATCGAGCAGCCCGTGACCGCGTTCGAGGGGGTGCTCGGGCCGGTGTTCGCCGACCGGCCGCGCGACGTGACGGAAGAGAACCTGCAGGCGCGCGCCAGAGGCGTCCTGCTCATGGCGCTGTCGAACAAGTTCGGCGAGCTGCTCGTCACCACCGGCAACAAGTCGGAGATGTCGGTCGGCTACGCCACGCTCTACGGGGACATGTGCGGCGGCTACTCGGTCCTGAAGGACGTCTACAAGACGGAGGTGTACGCGCTCGCCCGCTGGCGCAACGCCCACACGCCCGAGGGCGGTCTGGGGCCGGCCGGGCGCGTCAGTCCGGAGTCATCGCTGACGAAGGCGCCCACGGCAGAGCTGCGCCCGAACCAGACCGACCAGGACAGCCTGCCCCCGTACGACGTGCTCGACGCCATTCTGAGCGGTCTCATCGAAGAGGAATGCAGCGTCGACGAGATCGTCGCCCGCGGCTTTCCGCGCGAGACCGTCGCACGCGTGCAGCGGATGCTCTACACCGCGGAATACAAGCGGCGGCAGGCGCCCCCCGGCGTCAAGATCACGCGCAGGAGCTTCGGCCGCGATCGCCGATACCCGTTGACCAATGCGTTTCGGGAATCATAGGTGGGCTCCGGCAGCCTGCTCGAGCGGCGGTTGCGCGTAGCGTCCGGCGTCGGCCGACTCTCGATTGCCGCCGCGGCCGTCTTCGGCGCGACGATCGTCTGGCGCCTGTTCACCTTTTCGGGCTTCAACAACGACCATTACGCCCATCTCGCCCTCGCCCAGCAGATGCTCCTCGGCGACCGTCCCATCCGCGACTTCGCGGATCCGGGCTGGCCGCTGACCTATCTCATCTCGGCCGCCGCCTGGCGCGTCGCGGGGAGCGCCATGTGGGTGGAATGGGCGGTGACCGCCACGGCGTTCGCCGCGGGGGCCGCCCTCACCGTGCTCGCCGCCGAGCGCCTGTCGGGATCGGTGGCGCTCGCCGTGCTGGTCGCGGCCTTCGAGGTGCTGATTGCCCCGCGCACCTACGCCTATCCCAAGATCCTCCCGTATGCGGCGTTCGCCGTGCTGATCGTCGCGCGCGGCACGCCGTCGACTCGGCGTCTGGTGTGGATCGGACTGGTGGTGGCGGCGGCCTTTCTCCTGCGGCACGATCACGGGCTCTGGATCGGCCTGGCGGCGCTGGCCTACACCGCGCTGGCGAGCCTGAGCGACGGCATGCGCCCGACGCTGCGGCGCAGCGCGCTCGTCATCGGCACGGCGGCGGCAGCCCTGCTGCCGTGGACGGCGTTCGTCGCGATGCACGGCGGCGTCCTCCCGTACTTCCAGACCGCCCTCGAGTTCTCCCGCGCCGAGGCCAACGCGTCGATGCTGCGCGAGCTGCCGTGGTTCGGCCGCGGCGCCAGCGCCGATGCCTGGCTGTTCTCGCTGTTCTGGGCGCTGCCCGCAGCCGCCGCGGCACTCGTCGCCGACTCCTGGCGCCGAGGCCAGGAGCGATGGCCGGGCGAACGTGCCGCCGTGGCCGCGCTGGTCGTCCTGGCGGTGTGCGTCAACGTCGGCTTCCTGCGCGACGTCCTGCGGACGCGGCTGGCCGATGCGGTCGTGCCCGCCGCGCTTCTCGGTGCCTGGCTGCTCGGGATCGTGCTGCGCGAAGGGTGGGCGCACGGTCCCGTCCGGCGACTCGTACAAGCGGCGTCGGTCGCCCTCGTCGGGACATCGATGGTCTCGATGTCGATCGTCGCCGAGCTGGGAGAGCAGGTCGAGCGGACGAACGTGCGAGCCGGGATCTCGGGGCTCTCCGATCGCTACCGTCGCGTGCGGCAGGTGCTCGGGCAGCCGCACCGCCAGAAAGAGACAATGCCCAGCCGCGTGGCGGCGGTGCTGATGCCGTTCTTCGCGTATCTCGACCGCTGCACGCTCCCCACCGAGCGCCTGATCGTGGCCGGTGAATTCCCGGACGTCGTCGTGCTGGCCGGGCGCCGCTTCGCCAGCGACGGCGTCGTGTTCGGCGGAGGCTACTCGTCTGTCGCCTTTCAGCACCGCACGCTGGACCGCCTGCGAGCCCACCCCGCGCTGTTCGCCATCCTCGTCAGCGAAGCGGACTTTCGCCGGCGCTTCCCTCTCGTCGCAGGCTATGTAGACCAGGCGTACGCCCCGTTCACCGGGCTCGCCGAGCAGGGGCTGCACGTCTCCATCCTCGCGCTCGGCGAACGGGTTCCGACGGGCACGGACGCCGACACCGGGTGGCCCTGTTTCACCTAGACTAGATGAAACAGGGCCATCCCGTCTGCGCGTCGACGCGTGCCGGCTGAAGCGTGCGATCACCGCCGCCGACGCCGCCGAGGCGAGGCCGAAGGCCACGCTGACGAGGAGCGCCTCGGCGAGCAGCGCGTCGCCGAGGCCGCGCGCGGCGGCCGACGCCAGAATCTGCAGCGGCCGGCCCACGTCGATGAAGTCGCGCGTCGGCCCTTCGCCAACCAGCACATGCTGGGCCGCGGACAGATGGACGAAGTGGTCATTGTTGCAGGAAATCACCAGGAAGCGGAAGGCGGCGGTCGCCGCCGCCGAGAAGACGATCAGCAGGGTCAGCAGCACGCGCTGCTGCACCCGCTCCGCGCGCGGGCGTGGCCCACCGTCGATGGGCCCCACGTTCGGTCCTACGCTGAATGCGTCGAAAACCAGATGAGCGCGCGCGCGCTGCCGGGGATCGACTCCCGCCTGACGATCCGCGCACGCTGCTGGAGCAGCCCGAGAAAGCTCTCGACGGTGTACCCGCGAAAGATCTCCTCGCGCCCGTGAAAGAGCGCGCGCGCCCGGTCGTCGGTCGGGGGGACGAACCCGACCACTCCAGCCGGGGCGAGCGACGTCACTAGGCTTACGACTTCGGCGAGCGGGATGTTTCGCGCGATGGCGAGGTGATGTGCAACCGACAGCGCGAGCAGCGCGTCGGGCCGCCCCCGATCCGGGAGCGCCTGCCGCTCTGCCCCGCGCCATCCCTGCCCCGGCGACGGATTGACCAGATCGACCAGCAGCGGCAGCAGGGTCAGCTTTCGATCGCGGGCGCGGGCGAACGCCCTGTCGAGCGCCCCGGCGTCGCTGTCGAGGCCCACCACGTACCGGGCGCCCGCCTCGAGCGCGGCCTGCGCGTAGCGTCCGGCGTTGCAGCCCAGGTCCCAGAGGAGCGTCGGCGCCACGTGCCGGGCAAACTCCCCGACGAACGCGGCAATCGCGCGCGACTCGCCCTCGGGAACGGTCGCGTCGTAGGCGGCCCACGGGGTGCGGTCGAGACCCTTCGGGGCCAGCCCGGCGATCCATCGCCGCAGCGACGTCAGCATGCCGCGCAGACCCTCGCGCGGCAGGCGCGCGCGGGCCACGCGCCGCGCGGCCATCGGCCGCCCCGCGAAACGCTGCAGCCGTGCCGGGGCGATCAGGTTGGTCAGCACGTTCCAGCGCAGCGTGTGCCGCAACGGCAGCAGACGGATCACGTCGGCGCCGGGGATCCCCTCGATGCGCCCCCGATACCAGGACTGGAACTCGATCCCGACGAGGCTCTGCAGCAGCAGCGGATGCAGAAACTGCTCGCAGAACTGGCGGTGGGCGGCCCAGAGCTCGCCGTCGCGATAGGGGCGGAACGCCAGGTGATCGATGAACACCGGCCGCGCGCCGACGAACTGCACGTTGTAGGCGCTCGCGTCGGTGAGCATCACGCCGGCGTCGAGCGCCTCGATCTGGACGTCGAGGTGCAGCAGCGCCGCGGCCTGCAGCGCGCGGAAGGGCCACTCGTATGGATAGGAGACGAACGGCAGCGGCGGATGCTCCAGCACGAGCCGCACGTCCGGATGACCCGCGAGCGAGTCCGCGACCTCCCGCTCGGGCCACAGCCGTCCGCCGGCGATCAGCCGCTCGATGAGCCCCGTCGCCCGCACCGCACGCATGTGCGGCAGACCGTACTCGGTGACGGCCCGTCTGACGGTCGAGCCCTCGCCGAACACGAAGCCGGCCGGATCGCGGAAGGAGGCCGGATGCCGATGCAGACTCACCGGCGTGGTCAGAGAGTTCAATCGAGGACAGACAGCAGATCAGCCAGGGGGATCGCGATCTCCGGGTCGTGCGTCTGGAGCTGGTCGACGAGCGTGCCGCCAGGGTCGGCCGGCGAGTAGCTCATGGCGCGGCGCTCGTCGGGATCGATGACCCATACCCATTTCACGCCGTGCGCGAGGTATTCCCGGATCTTCGGCTGCAATCGCACAAGACGATCTTCGGCGGACAGGATCTCGATCACCAGAAGCGGAGGGACCGTCGGAATCCGCTTCCCGATGTCGCCGGCGAGCCACACGGCGATGTCCGCGACGCGGAAGCGGGTCGGTTTCGTTTGAATCCTGATTGCCGGCAGAACCTGGAGGCCAACATCCTTCGCGAGAGCTCGCAGGCGCTCGAGCAGCTCACCTTGTAACTGCGCGTGCGGCAGCTCGCCCCTGTTCCGTTCGATGACCTCTCCGTCGACGTAATCGCAATCCGCGCCGTCGAACGACGTGTGGAGGTATTCTTCCAGCGTCATCAGCACTCGTGCGTCCATGGGCTGCTCGCCGCGTCCAGTATAGTCCAGGGCCGGCGAAGGCCTTCGGCCCTCCAAGAAGGATTCAACCCGGTACGTCTGAATCTCGCTGGTCCGGCTAGAGCCGGACACTACGTACACGTGAAATGTGCGCTAGCCGGACCGATCACGCGCCAGCCGCGCCGCGAGCAGCGTCGCCGCAATCATGCTGGACGGGTCGGCCCTGCCCTGCCCCGCGATGTCGAAGGCGGTGCCGTGGTCGACCGAAGTACGGACAATGGGCAGACCCAGCGTCACGTTGACCGCCTGCCCGAACGCCAGCAGCTTGACGGGGATGAGCCCCTGATCGTGGTAGCAGGCAATCACCGCGTCGAACTCGCCTCGCGCGGCCCGCACGAAGACGGTATCGGCGGGAAACGGCCCGACAATGTCGATGCCGCGCGCCCGCGCATCCTCGACTGCAGGCCGGAGGATGCGCTGCTCCTCGCTCCCCAGCACACCCTCCTCCCCCGCATGGGGATTCAACCCGGCCAGCGCGAGTCGCGGCCGCGGCAGCCCGAATTTCGGCAGCTCACAGGCCGCCAGAGCCATCACCTCGTCGAGCACCTCGCGGGTGAGCGCCTGCGGCACCTCGGCCAGCGGCACGTGCACGGTGGCCAGGACCACCTTCAGCGGGTCGGACCAGAACATCATCGCCACGCGGCGGCTGGCGGTCAGATGCGCCAGCAGGTCCGTATGCCCCTTCCACGGCAGGCCCGCCTTCGCGAACGCGAGCTTGCTGACCGGGGCGGTCGCCACCGCCTGCACGACACCGGCGCGCGCGTCGGCGACGGCGGCGCCGATCGCCTCGTACGCCGCGCGCCCGGCCTCGGCCGAGACGATGCCCGGGCGAAAGGCGGCGGCGTCCGGCGGCGCGTACAGCACCGGCTCGCACGCGTCGCGCACGCTGGCGTCGGCGGCAGCCTTTCGGGCGATCTCGGGCCCGATCCCCGAGGGGTCGCCGACGGTGATGGCGATGCGGGGTTTCACGCTCCTCCGTGATCCTGAGGCCTGGGCCAGGGGCCCGGGCCCTGGGGCCTCTACAACTGCAGCACGAGCCAGTCGGCGACGACTTTCGGGCTCGCGTTCCGCTCGAGCGCGGCGAGCGCCTCGTCCACGGCACGAAACGCGCGCATGCTGCGCTCCATGTCGTACGCGGGCAGGAGCGGCGCCAGGCCGCGCTCGAGGTCGGGATTCGCGAGCGTGCGGACGTCGGCGCGCGCGGCGAGCACGCCGACATCGCGCAGCAGCGACAGCAGGAGCCGCAGGCACAAGGCGAGCTGATCGCGCTCGCCCTGCATCGCGGTCCGGTTCCCGCCGGTGCTCCCCTTGGCCGTCAGCACGCGGGCGGCGTCGAGCCGGCGCGCGGGATCGGCAGCCCGCGCCGTCTGCGCGAGGAGCGTCATCGCCGTGTTCCGCGCGCTCGCCACGTCGCGCGATCCGGCGGCAAGCGCCAGGCCGACGCTGCCGTCGGCATCGGCGGCCGCCGCCTGGGCATCGGGGGCGGCGTACTCGTGATCCCGGACGAGCACGCGGGCGACCTCGCCGGCGGACAACGGCGCGAATCGCAGGCGCGGACAGCGCGAGCGGACCGTTGGAAGCAGCGCATCGGGCATGGCGGAGACGAGCAGGAAGACCGTGGCGGACGGCGGCTCCTCGAGCGTCTTGAGCAGCGCGCTCTGCGCCGGCGGCATCATCGCCTCCGCCTCATCGACGATGACGACGCGCCGGCGTCCCTCGAACGGCCGGTACGCGGCCGCCTCGACGACGTCGCGGATCGGCTCGATCTTGATCGCCCCGCTGTCGCCGGGCTCGATGACGATGACGTCGGGGTGGATGCCGCGCGCGATGCGCCGGCACGCGTCGCACGCGCCGCAGGCGTCGAGGGCGAATCCGTTCGCCGCATCCGGGCCGGGCTTCGCGCAGTTGAGCGCCTCGGCCACCGCCAGCGCGGCGCGGCGCTTGCCGACGCCGGCCGGACCGGCCAGCAGGAGCGCGGGCGGCAGCGTCTCGCGCGCAATCGCGCGCGAGAGCAGCGTCAGGACGCGGCGGTGGCCGGCGATCGCGGTGAATGGCATCGACTTACCGCCTGGCCGCGCGGGCGTACACCATCCAGCCCCGATCGTACGCGTCCCGCACGACCTGCAGGCCGGCGTTCGCGAGCAGTTCGACGGCGCCTCGGCGGCTGTACCGCATCTCGACCGGCGCGGAAAACCGGTCGTACAAATCGCCGGTCAGATTGAACGGTCCCGTTCCGTGCCGGTACGGCAGGCTGAATGCCAGCGCATGCGTCCAGCGAAACTGTCGCAGCACCCGGTGCGGCAGCGCGAAAAGGAAGTACATGACCGGTGACATCGCCTGGCAGAGGCGATACAACACGCGGGGAGGCAACGCGGTCGTGATCGCTCTCAGGCTGTTGACCGCCCGGAGCGCCCACCGCAGTGCGGCGGCTCTCGTTTCGAAATCCTCGTACACGTAGACGGCGACAGGGCCATCCGGCCGCACGACGCGCGCCAATTCCGAGGCCGCGGCGGGCGGCGACTGCACGTGGTGCAGCACGCCGTACGAATAGACCGCGTCGAAGGTGGCGTCGACGAACGGCAGGCGCCGCAGATCCGCCTGGACGACGTGCGCGCGCGGGAGACCGGCGGTCCGCTGATACGCCGTCGCGCAGCCGCCGTCACTCAGCTCGACGCCGATCACGTCGGCATCGCCGCGCCGTGCGTGGTTGAAGAGATCGATGCCATCGCCGCAGCCGGCGTCGAGCACCACGCCGGTGTAGCGCGGCAGATCGAGCGCGCGCGCCATCTTGTCGAAGTGGTACGGCGACGGAGTGGCGGCCAGCGGCGCGGGGCCCCGCACCCACAGATACCCGAAGCGAGCCGAGGTGCGCGCGGTCGCCGCGTCGCGCGCCGGCGCGGCCGCGCAGAGCATGCGGGGGATGCCGTCGCGTATGGCGAACACCTCCGCGCACTGATCGCACCGCAGCACGCCTTCGTGCACCTCATCGGGTGCGCCTGTCTGACGGACGTCGCCGACCTCGAGCGTCAGCGATCCGCGGCACCCGGGGCACCGCAGGTACTTCCTCAAAGTGGACTTCATAGAGGGCTGAATCGACTTAGGATATCAGGACGATGTAGTACAGTCACAAGCTGCCACATGCGCGTTTCAGTTGTCGGACTCGGCAGGCTCGGCTCGCCGCTCGCCGCGGTGCTCGCACACGCAGGCCACGACGTCACGGGGATCGATCGCGGCGCCGACATCGTCGACGCCATCAACGAGGGACGATCACCGGTGGCGGAGCCCGGCGTCGCCGATCTGCTGGGCCGCGCACGCGGCCGCCTGCGCGCGACGACGGATGTCGCCGCGGTCGCGGCGAGCGACGCGACCTTCATCGTCGTGCCGACGCCCAGCCTGCCATCCGGCCGGTTCTCCAACACGATGGTGATCGAGGCGCTCACCGCGGTCGGCGGGGCGCTCAGAGGGACCGAGGCGTACCACGTCGTGGCCGTGACGAGCACGGTGGCGCCGACGTCGATGGATGCCGAGATTCGCCCGGCGCTCGAACGCGCGTCGGGCCGATCGGTTGGCTCGTCGATCGGCCTCTGCTACAACCCCCAGTTCATCGCGCTCGGGAGCGTCGTCCGCGATCTGACCCGTCCGGACCTCGTGCTGATTGGCGAATCCGACGCGCGCGCCGGCGCCGTCGTCGAGGCGCTGCAGCGCTCCTTCGTCGACGGGCGGAGCCAGGTGCGGCGCATGAGCTGCATCAACGCGGAGATCACGAAGCTCGCCGTCAACACCTACGTCACGACGAAGATCTCCTACGCGAACATGCTCGCCGAGATCTGCGAACGGCTGCCCGGCGCCGACGTCGACGTCGTCACGGGCGCCCTCGGGATGGATCGCCGCATCGGTGCCAGCTATCTGAAGGGCGCCCTCGGCTACGGCGGCCCGTGCTTTCCTCGCGACAACGCGGCGCTCGCGGCCGTCGCGGCGGGCGCCGGCGCCAACCCCGCGCTGGCGGTGGCAACCGACGCGATGAACCGCTACCAGCTCGCCCGCCTCGCGGAGCTGGTTCGGGCGCATACCAGCGAGCATGCCAATCGCGTGGGCGTGCTGGGGCTTTCCTACAAGACGGACACGCACGTCGTCGACGAGAGCCCCGGGCTGCTCCTGGCGAACCGGCTCGCGAACGGCGGCCTCCCGGTGAGCGTGTTCGACCCGGCGGCGAACGACGAGGCCCGCCCCCAGCTGGACGCGTCGATTGCCATCGCGTCCTCGACGGCCGCCTGCCTCGACCGCTCGGACGTCGTCGTGGTGACGGTGCCGTGGACCGACTTCCAGCAGATTCCCGAGCTGCTGCGCGCCAGGCCGCGGCCCGCCCTCGTGATCATCGATTGCTGGCGCCTCCTCGATCGGTCGTCGGTCGAGGGGCTTGCCCGGCTCGTGCACATCGGCCGCGCGTCCGCCGACACGGCTGTCGGCGCCGAAATCCGATAGCGGGCACGACCGCGAGGAGGGGGGGCGTGGGCCGGCCTGGCCCGAGGCGATCGAGCGGCGCGTGCGCCGGCTTATGCGGCGCGCAGGGGATCGAGGCCGCCCGATTCCGGCGAGAGGCGGGCGAGCGTCCGCGCGACCGCCCCCAGGATGAGCCAGATGGCCGCGAATGCGGCGATGACGAGGTAGGCGCGCACGGGATTGGTCCGGCGGAGCGTCATGAGCCGGCCCCAGATGGTGGGGGAGGGGGCGTAGGTCTGAAATGCGAGATCCGCGAATCGGTCGCGGCCGTTGGCGTGCATGCGGCCGCCGGGGTAGCGGTCGCCCTTCGTCGCCTGGAACGCGACCCCCTCGGCGGGCGAGGCCACCAGATCGAGCCGGTAGACGCGGTCCTTCGAGATGGGGATCGGCGCAAACTCGAATCGATACGATCGGCCGCGAACCAGATCCTCGGCGAGCACTTCCTCGACACGCAACGGGGGCCTCGGCTCGTTGCCGCGGATCTCGTACAACTCGAATCGCACGTCGCCCGAGACGCGTTCTGTCACGGCAACGGGAAAGACTTCGATGGCGTGCAGGGCGTTGGCGGTCATGGTGAAGGTCTGCCCCAGGCGGAGGTCGGGGCCAAGCGGCGGCGTCAGGAATCGGCGAAGGCCCACGGAATCGCCTGGCAAGTCGACGCCCGGGAGCGCCAGCATCACCGCGTAGAGGGCGGGCACGCACCACCATGCCACGCGGGTCCACCGGGCCAGGGTCATGTGGGCCGCGGCCGAGCCGGCGGCGCCAGCCTGTTCTCGCTCATACGGACACGGCGGCAGGCTGCCGCTTCCACTGCGGCAGCGCGCGGAGCCAGAGCTCGAAGCAGAGAATGCTCCAGAGCTGGAGGCCCAGGTCGACGGCGCCGGTCCGATGGCGGCTGATGAGCTGGTGGACGTACGGCGCGGAGAGAAACGCCCGGTACCGCGCGGCGGAGTCGAGGAGGTAGTCGCCGACGAAATCCCTGAGATCGGTCCGGAACCAGGTCCCCAGCGGCACGCCGAACCCCATCTTGCCGCGCCGCGCGACCGACGGCGGAAGCAGATCCCGGAACGCCCGCCGCAGGATCACCTTCGTGGTGAGCCCCCGGAGCTTCATGGAGTCGGGCAGTCCGGCGACGTACTCGATGAGCGCGGTGTCGAGAAACGGCGACCGCCCTTCCAGGCCATGGGCCATCGTGCACCGGTCGGCCTTCACCAGGAGGTCGTCGGGCAGGTAGGAGCGGAAGTTCGCGTGCAGCAGACCGCCGAGCACCGACAGGTCGGCCAGGTGCTCGCGCTCGGCCTCGAGATACTCGAGGCGATCGAGCGCGGGAAGCGATTGCACCAGATCCGGCGACAGGATCCGCTCGAGGTCGTCGTAGAACAGGCTGTTCCAGCGCGTGATCCGCTCGTACAGCGGCAGGTTCATCGCCTGCACGAACCGCCGTCCCCGGGCCAGCCAGTGCCGCGTATCGGTCGCGAGCGGCAGCGAGTCGAGGAGCGTGAGCAGCGGCCGTCTGACGCCGGCGGGCATCCATTCGGCGGCGACCGCGGCCGCGAATCGATTGTAGCCGGCGAACAGCTCGTCGCCGCCGTCGCCGTTGAGGACCACGGTCACGTGCTGGCGCGTCAGCCGCGACACGATGTAGGTGGGAATCGCCGATGCGTCCCCGAACGGCCCGTCGTGATGCCAGATGAGCGTGTCGATCAGGTCGATGGCCGACGGCGCGACCTTGAACTCCGTATGGTCCGTCTTGAACCGCGCGGCGACCTCGCGGGCATAGGCGGTTTCGTCGTACCTGGGATCGCCGTCGAAGCCGATGCTGAACGTCCGCACCGGCGAGGCCATCAGCCGGCTCATCAATCCCACGACGATCGTGGAATCGACGCCGCCGCTGAGGAAGGCGCCGAGCGGCACGTCGCTGATCAGCCGGCGCTCGACCGCCTCGGTCGTCAGCCGCCGCACCTCCGCTGCCGCATCCCGGCCGCCGACCGGGCGGGGCATGCCCGGCGCGGGCCGTCCCATCTGGAGCCGCCAGTACACCCGGCGTCGAAGCGGCGCCTCCGGCCCGATCGTCAGGATGGTGGCCGGCTCGAGCTGCAGCACGTTGCGGTAGAAGGTGCGCGGCCCCGGCACGTACCCGTGAATGAAGTACTGAGGCACGGCGCGCGGCTCGATCTCGAGCGGCACGTCATCGAGGCCGAAGAACGCCTTGATCTCCGACGCAAACAGGAACGTGTCCGGGGTCTGCGCGTAGAACAGCGGCTTCTTGCCGGCGCGGTCGCGGGCGAGGACGAGGCGCCTGGCCCGCTGGTCCCAGATGGCCAGCGCGAACATCCCGTCGAGCCTGGCGATCGCCTCCTCGCCCTCCTCTTCGTACAGATGGACGATGACTTCCGAGTCGGACTGCGACCGGAACCGGTGGCCCTTCTGGACGAGCTCGCGCCTCAGCGAGGCGAAGTTGTAGATCTCGCCGTTGAAGACGAGCTGCACGGACTCGTCCTCGTTCGGCATCGGCTGGTCCGCGTTCGGGCTCAGATCGATGATGCGCAGGCGGCGAAAGCCGAATCCGGCCCGCTGGTCGGGCGACAGGTACATGCCGGCCGCGTCGGGGCCTCGGTGCGCGATCGCCTCGCGCATCGCCGCCAGCCGGGCGGTCGTCGTCACGCCGCCGCGAAGCCTGAGCTCTCCGCAGATGCCGCACATCAGAGTCGCCCTCGCCCGATCATCGACCGTGATAGAACGCGGCGATCGCCTCGACGACGAGCCGCAGCTGCGCCGGAGTCAGCGCCCCGTAGATCGGCAGGGCCAGGACTTCGCGGGCGGCGGCCTCCGAGATCGGAAACGCGCCGCTCGGATAACCCAGGTCGGCGAAGCACTCCTGGAGGTGAAACGGAACCGGGTAATAGATCTCGGTGCCGACGCCCCGCGACGTCAGGTGCGCGCGCAGTTCGTCGCGACGCGGGGCGCGGATCACGAACTGGTTGAAAATGTGCGAGTACCCGTCGGGCTCCTGCGGCAGCGTCACGATCGAGTCGAGCCCGCACTCCCGGAAGAGGCCTCGATAGTGCGCGGCATTGGCCCGACGAGCCTCGGTCCATCGCTCGAGGTGCGGCGCCTTGACGCGGAGGACGGCCGCCTGAATGGGATCGATACGGAAGTTGCCGCCGATCAGCCGGTGGTAGTACTTCGGACTCGATCCGTGCACGCGCAGCCGTCGGAGCAGATCGCGGCGCTCGTCGGTCTCGGCCGTCACCAGGCCGGCGTCGCCGAACGCGCCCAGATTCTTGCTCGGGAAGAACGAGAAGCAGCCGAACTCCCCGAGCGTGCCCGCGGGCCGGTCCTTGTACCTCGCGCCGATGGCCTGCGCGGCATCCTCGATCACGGCGATGCCGCGCCGGCGGGCCGCGTCGAGGAGCGGATCCATGTCGGCGCACAGGCCGAACAGATGCACGGGGATGATCGCCCTGGTGCGGCTGGTGATCGCGGCGATCGCCTGGGGCACGTCGATGTTGTAGGTCGCGGGATCGATATCGACGAACACCGGCCGCGCCCCGACCCGCGTGACGCAGCCCGCGGTGGCGAAGAACGAGAACGTCGGCGTGACGACCTCGTCCCCGCGCCCGATGCCAAGCGCCATCAGGCTGATGAGGAGGGCGTCGGTCCCCGAGGAGACGCCGACGGCATACCGCGCGCCGATCTGCGCCGCGATGGCCTGCTCGAACGCATCCACCTCCGGCCCGAGGATGTACTGCTGGCTGTCGGCCACTCGGACGAGGGCGGCGACGAGATCGTCGCGCAGCGACTCGTACTCCGGCCGCAGGTCCAACAGGGGAATGCTCTTGCCTTCAGAGACGACGGGCATCTGTCTGGTCACTGGGTACAATCACAACTACCATGAAAAGGGACCGCGGCAGCGAATAGGTCGCTCTGAATAATGACACTGAGGGCCCTTCTCCAGCGCAGCAGCCTGGTCATCCTCGGACTGGCCGTGGGATTCGCCCTCGCCGAGCTCGCGGTGCGGACGCTGACGAGGTTCGGGGAAACGTCGCCTCCCATCTTCAGGCCGTCGTCGATCATGCCGTGGCAGCTCGAACCGGCGGCCGACGCGATGCATTCGGGGTACTGGGGTGAATACCGCGTGCCCATCCGGATCAACAGCCTCGGCTATCGCGATCGCGAGTTTTCCCTCGGTCGCCAGCCGGGCACGTGCCGCATCCTGGCCCTCGGAGACTCGTTCACGTTCGGCTGGGGCGTCCGCGAGGAGGAGACCTATTCGACACTGCTGGAAGCCGACCTCAACGCCCGGGCGGCCGGGGCTCGCGTCGAGATCATCAACGCCGGCTACGCGAGCGGCTACGCGCCGGATACCGCGCTCGTGTATTTCAGGACGCAGGGGTTCCGCCTGCGTCCCCAGATCGTCCTGCTGGGCTTTTTCGAAGGCAACGACGTCTCCGATGAGCTCTACACAGCGTGGCCGACGACGGATGAAGAGGGATGGCCGACGCGGGTCGCGACCGACCTGTACTACATCGACACGGTGGGCCGGCTGCGCACGGCAGGCTGGATTGGCATGGGCGGGGCATTCGTGTCCGACCATCGGGTGCTGGCCGCGGCGAAACTGGCCGTGCGGGATCATTCACAGTTTGCCAATTTCCTGATCCAGCGGTATCGGATGCTCACGCTACCCGCGCACCAGCCCGTTCCCGAGAACCTGCCAGCACCTTTGCCGCTCGAGCATCATCGTGCTGAATTGAAAGCTCGCCGCAGCCTCGACGGTCTGCGCGCATGGACGAAGCGCAGCGGCGCCGATCTGGTGGTGCTGAGCATCCCGTTCAAGGGACAGACCCAGGCAAGCGCCCTGCTGCGATCCTGGGCTGACGCGACCCAGACGCCCCTCGTCGATCTGGCCCAGCTGGGCGCCGGACAGGCCGACCTCTATTTCGCGCGGGACGCCCACTGGGCCGCCGAAGGCCATCGCCGTGCCGCCCGGTCGATTGCGAACGCGCTGGAACCGCTCGACACCGTCCGCTCGTGCCTCGTCGGGAACGGACTCGCGTCGTCCTGATCGACCGGCTCGGCTCTCGGTCAGCGGATTTGCTTTTTGAGGTAGGTCATCGGGCGACCCAGCACGATCAGCTCGTCGTCGTACTGAAAGCCGATCGCGGCATAGAACGCCTGCGCGCCCCGGATTTCGCTGCGCAGTGACACCCGATACTCGATCACGCCGCGCCGGGCGAACGCGTCCTCCACGGCCTGCACGAGGCGCTTTCCCGTTCCGCCGCGCTGGCGGGAGCCGTCGACGAACAGGAGCAGCAGCTCGGCCGCCACGTGGCGGGAGGGTTTTCGCTCGAAGCACCCGCGCAGGAACCGAAACGCCAGGGCCCATCGACGGCTCAGGCTCGCCAGGAGCCGCAGCGCGATTCGAGGGGTCACGTAGGCGTTGAACCGGGCGATGTCCTCCGTCGCCAGCGCGGCCCCAATCACGCGTCCATCGGCGTCGCACGCGACGAAGGCCTCACACCCGGCGGCGAGGGCCACGCGATAGAAGCGGACCAGGAAGCCGACCCCGAGCTGCGTGATGGCGGAATTCTGGAGCAGCCCCGACTGGAGGCGAGCGACCGCGAGGACATCCGACGCCGTCAGCCGCCGCAGCGACGCAACCTCCCGCAGCGGCTCGACGCCGTTAACGGCGCTCATCTCCGGCGCCTGCCAGTCTCTCGATGACAGCCGCTCCAGCAACCGCGGCAAAGACAATGAGGAAGCTTTCGACCATCCAGCGGTGGCGCCCCTGCACGTAGAACAGGCTCTGGAAGATCGAGATCGCGAGCGGGATCGACGCGAACAGCCACGCCGCCGCGCGCTGCTGCGAGCGAAGCCCGATGGCGATGCCCGCAACCGCGAGCGTCAATCCGAGCGCGTAGAGCAGTTTGTAGCTGGCCAGATACCAGGCCGGGTACTGCCTGCCGTAGAACGGACCGAACCACCAGAACTGAACGAACTTCCGCAGCCACAGCGCCGCAAACGCCGCGGGATCGCTTCGGATAAATCGGAGCGCCTCGTCTCTGTAGGCGCGATCGTGGACGAGCTCGTCCGGGGAGCTGCGCAGCACGGCCTGCACCGATGGCGGCGCGCGGGCCGCCAGGGTGGTGCCATCCAACGCCTCGGGGCCGCCGGACGCCTCGGGATTGTTCCCCCACCAGAGCATCTCGCCGGCGGTGGACGTCATCACGGGGGCGTCGAGGACGACCATGTTGCGCAGCAGCCAGGGCGCGACCCACGCGGCGGCGACCACCAGCATGACCGCCGCCGCGGCGGCGGCGCGGCGCCAGCCGCTCACGAACGCCAGCCACGCCGCTCCGATGGGCAGCAGCAGGACGGTCGTGCCTCGCGTGACAAGCGACGCGCCGATCAACATGCCCGGCACGATCGCCGCGGCCGGGGTCGGACGATCGCGGACGTACAGCAGTGCGGCGGGGATCAGAAAGACGACGAGCGCGTTGAGCGGCAGCGGATCGCTGTTCATCACGCTGTAATAGACGAGCCCGGGGTGCAGGACGCAGCCGGCGCCGGCCAGCAGGGCCGCGCGGCGCCCCCACAATCTGCGGACGACCACGTACGCGGCGACGCCGAGCAGCAGGCCGAGCAGGATCTGCATGCCCTGGATCAGCCGGTAGTCCCCGACCGACAGCAGCGCCGCGAGGATCAGGGGCCACCCTGGCGTCGTGAACGCCCGATACTCGATGCCGCGGTCGAAGACGACGCCGCGGCCCTCGAGCACATTGCGCGCGATCGCATCGTATTCCCAGATGTGCGGCGCGCCCCAGGCATCCATGACCGCGACGAGCATGACGCGAGCGGCCGCGCCCAGGGCCACGATCGTCGCGAGATCGCGGCCGAACTCGCGCGCCTCCCGCACGGTCACGCCTTCATCTGCAGCAGGCGCCGCATCCGCCGAGTCCTGTGTAGGATAAACTCTTGTCAACTCGCTCGGGCGAGCAACTGACCCGCTTGAAGACCTTTCTCCGATTCACGGGCGTCGTGGTGCTGACCGCAGGTGCCTGCCTGGGCGGGGCGCTGGCGCTCGATCAGTACCTGCACGGGAAATTCGATCCTGTCGCCTCGCTCAACGACCGCGGTTACCGTGGAGCGGTTGTCGGCGCGAAGGCGCCGCGCGAGCATCGGGTCGGTATTTTCGGCGGCAGTGTGGCGATGGGCTACGGCGTCATGAACGACCAGAGCATCGCGGGACACCTGCAGCGGCTGCTGGATCACGCCGCGCCGGGGTTCACGGTCATCAATCTCGCCATGACCGGCGAAGCCGGCGTCGCGTTCTTCGCGGCCAACTACCGTCACTTCGAATACCTCGAGCTCGACAGCGTGGCGTTCCTGATCTACGACGAGGGCATCACGTGCCGAGTGGACGACACAACCGTGCCGAACTGGGAATCCTTCGTCGAAAAGCTGGTACGGGGCCATCCCGCCTTGGCCGAGCACATCATCGAAGCCTCCGGCCTGCGGAGCCAGGTCGAGGCACGCCATGCCGTCGAAGGGCAACGACGCGCCGTCATGCACGCCTTCAACGACGCCTTGCGCAGGCCGGACGCCGTCGACCGCCATGCGTTCGAAGGCCTGCAACGGAGCTACTTCGTCGGCCAGAGCGATCACGATCGGTCGACGGCCGATGATCTCGCGTGCCTGACGAATCTCCTTCTGCTTCAGGAAACGCTCGGAAAGGACCTGCGGCCCCCCGCGGCGATCGCGCAGCAGGCGTTCACGAAAAGGACGAGCAATCCGATATTCAGGCACTTCAACTACTGGTTCATCCTCGACGAAGTGGCATGGGAGAAGTACTTCCTGCTGCGCTATGGGGACATCGCCGAGGGTGCCCGACGAGATCCACTCCGCGCGCTGGTGGCCAATGCTGGAGGGCGAATCTTCCGTCCCGCAACGAAGGACAGCGCGTTACAGCCCGGTGCTGTGCAGGCGCTGACCTTGACGGATTTCGTCGGTGCCGTGACGGGAACGGGCAAGCGCGTCTACTTTTTGCTCTTCCCCCGTCAGCAGCATCGCGGGCAGCTTTCGGGAGCCAGAATGTATCTGGATTATCTGTCCAGACATCTTGACGCCGTCCAGGTGGTCGACCTTCATCCGATCTTCGACGAGCACGGGTGGGCCGCTTCCTTTCCGGATGGCGATTATCACTTCTCCTCGTCCGGCAACCGGCTCGCCGCCGAGGCATTATTCGATGCAATGAGAATCGGCGTCACGGCGAAGTGATGCCATCACCGCCACACGCGCGTCCTGCGTGGTTCGTCCCTCTGTACGCCGTGTTTGTCATCACGATTGCCGGGCTGGGAGAGATTCTTCTCCGCGTCTACCTGGCCTTCAACACGGTGTACGACGTGGAGATGACGCGCTATTCGAACGCGCTCAAAATGCCGTCTGATCCGAACCTCGCCCACGAGCACCGTCCGTCGACCTCCGCCACGCTGATGGGCGTCGACATCGCCATCAATTCCGACGGGCTGCGCGATCGTGAGTACCCCGTCGCACGCGATCGTGCGTACCGGATGATATTTCTCGGCGATTCACTGACGCTCGGCTGGGGCGTCGAGCGAACGGAGACATTCGAGCATCTGCTGGAAGAGCGGTACAACCGACAGGGACGAGGGTCCGTCGAGATCCTGAATTTCGGTATCGGCAACTACAATACCGCACAGGAAGCGGCGTTGTTCGCGAAGAAGGGGTTGAAGTACCGGCCGGACAGGCTGGTCGTGTTCTATTTCATCAACGACGCCGAGCCGACGCCCACGCCGTCCCGGTGGGAGTTTCTCGGCCACTCGCGGCTGATCACTTTCTATTGGTCGCGCCTCAACATTCTGTGGAGCCGCTTGTCGGGCCGCGATTTCCTCGAACAATACGGAAGCCTGTATCACGAGGGGCAGCCGGGGTGGGAGGCCGCGAAGGAGGCCTTCGTGAGGCTGAAGGGGCTTTGCGCGACGAACGGGATCGACCTGCGGGTCGTGCTGCTGCCCGAGCTGCACGAGTTGAAGAATCCGCCGTTTCGCAGAGAATATTCCATGGTCAGCCAGTTCCTGACCGCCGGGGAGATCCCGGTGCTCGATGTGACAGCAGCGTTCGCCGGCGTGGCCGACCCTGTCAGCTTGTGGGTTGCGGTCGACGATGCGCATCCGAACGCCACGGCTCACGCGCTGATTGCCGACGCCAGTCAGCACTTTCTGTCGCCATGGACGGAAGAATGAAGGAGCTGCTCTGGCGATACCGGTATCTCTTCGTCGTCCCGATTGTCGTGATCGTGTTCTTCACGCTGCTGCTGCTGGTGTTGTCCGACGGTCCGCAATCCGGCGGATTCATCTACCAACTCCACTGATCCGGGCATCGCTCCACCCGCACGCCCATCACGGCATCCCGTGCCGGAGCGACGTCAGACGCGTCAGTACCTCAGCCGATACGCAATCAGCTTCTGCAGCTCGATAATGCCGTCGCGCAGCGTCGCGCGCGACGTCCACCAGGCGTCGGGCTTGAAGTCGCCCAGCCGGCTCGGCCGCACGACGAACCTCGTCTGGTCGGTCGCGGCATATCGGCCGAACACATACCTGGCGCGCGCCGTGTGGTGGGGGCTGCTGACGACGATGACCGTGCGGACTTTCGATCGCTCGGCCCACGCTCCCACGAACCGCGCCTCGTCGAGCGTGGACGTCACCGGGTCCTTCAGCACCACGATCCGCTCGCGCGGGACGCCCAACGCCGACAACACGCGTATTCGGTTCTCTTCCGGCGGAGGAAACTCGATTCCCCGCTCCGCCAGGTAGGCTATCGTCGCGACGCGCGGTTCCACGGTCAGCACGACCTGCGGCGCGTAGCCCTCGCGAAACAGCTCGGCGGCTTCAATGTCCCGGTCCCACGGCCCGCCCGCGAGCACCACGATCGCGTCGGCGCGCACCAGCTCGTCTTGGGCGATCAGCCACCCGCCGACCCACGTGAGCAGGGCGTCGCGCTGGACGACGACGAGGGCGAGCAGAAGCGTCGCCGCCACAAGCCCACCCGCGAGGGCTCGTCCCCGGCGTCGCAGCGGCACGGCCTCCGTCGCCATGTCCGATCTCACCAGCCGATGTTCCTCGCCTCGAAGCCGTCGACGGCCTGCATGGTCAGAGCGGCGACCTCCGCCACGCGCCGGCCACCCACAGCAGAGCAACCGCGAGATTCCTCGGCTCGAGCGGGAAGGTCCGCAGCATCCGGCCTATCAGCATCCGCTGATCCCCGACGGCCTCCTTGTGGGCGATCAGCTGCCTCGCCGCCGAACGATAGACCTGCGCCAGACGGCGCCGCACCCGCAGTCGAGCCAGCATGCCGCGGTGGGTGCGGCCATAGGCGTCCAGGTGGCTCTTCAGCATCCGCTCGAGCGCGAGGTGATGAAACATCACCCGCCGCGACGCCGCACGGTCGACGAGGACATACTCGCCGAGCACGCGATCGATCAGGCGAATCTGGCGCTCCCGACTCAACCGCATCCAGAAGTCGTAGTCTTCGACGGTGAGGTACTCCGGACGCTCATCGAATCCGCCGAGCGCCAGGGCGGCACTCCGCCTCACGGTCGTCGCCGACGGCGACAGCATGTTGCCGCCGAACAGAAGCGCCTCGTAGACCTTGCTGCGCGGCAGGCGCCGGCGCGACACCCGGACGATCTCGCCGTCACGCGTGATGTTCTCGTTATGACAGATGAGATCCACCTCGGGGTGACGCTCGAATTCCGCCATGACGGCCGCGAGCTTGTCCGGGTACCACAGATCATCGTGGTCCAGCAGCGCGATGTAGGCGCCGGACGCCTCGCGCATTCCCGTGTTGCGCGCCGCGGCGATGCCGCGATTCTCCTGGCGGACCACGCGGCCACGCATCCCATGCCGCGAAAGATACGCTCCGGCGACGTCAGCCGTGTCGTCTGTCGAACCGTCGTCGACGAGGATCGTCTCGTGCTCGACGAACGTCTGGGCGCGCACGGTCTCGAGCGTGCGATCGATGAAGCCGGCGGCGTTGTAGGCCGGGATTACGACCGAGACCAGCACGCGCGCATCACCTGGGGACACGGGATCTGGCGGCCATGAGCTGAAGACCCGCCTCGAGCGTCGAGGGCGGCACGCCCAGCTCGACTTCCATCCGGGTCGTGACGAAGCTCGTATTGCGCGGACGCGGCGCGATGTCTGGAAAGGCGTCGCTCGAGACCGGGCGAATCCGCGCCTCATCGAGCCCGAAGACTCGCGCCGCGGTCTTCGCAAGCTCGTACCGGCTGACCACGTCCCGGCCGGCGAGGTGAACGACTCCACCGATGTCGCGTTGCAGGATCGCCCAGATGGCGACAGCCGCGCGCACGTTGTGGAGCGGGTTCTCGAAGACGTCGTCGACCACGCGGATCGTTTCACCCCGCTCCAGCGCGTCGATGACCCACGTCACGGGATTGGGTCGTCCCATCGGGTGGGGCCATCCGTACATCAGAATCGGCCGGACGATGACCGGGCGATCGAGGGTGCTTTCGACCAGCCGCTCGCACGCCAGCTTGATCCGGCCGTACGCGTTGACCGGATTGACGCGGTCGGACTCGCCATAGGGCGCGTTCGAGCCATCGAAGACCGCGTTCGTCGAGATGTAGACCAGGCGCGTGCCCGATGCGGCGCACAGTTCGGCGATGTTGCGCGTTCCGCCGAGATTCGACTCGAGGCTTTCCTCGTAATGCCGCTCGGAGTAGTCGACGCTGGCGATGCCCGCGGCATGGACGACCGCGTCGAACCGGTGTGCCGCGAAGAGCCGCTCCACCGCCGGACGGCTGCGGACATCGAGCGTCGCGTCGACGACGCCTGGCGAGTCGGCCGGGTACGGGCGTCGATGGAGACTGACGATGGACCATCCCTGCGGGGTCTGCTCACGCAGGCCCTCGCCCAGGAGGCCGGTGCCGCCGGTAATCAGAACAGTCCGCTGAGGGCTCACGATTCAGACGTCTCACTCACCGGAACGGCCGGTGTGAGCCCGCTCCACACCGCTACCGGGTCTTTCGAGCGCGTCCAGGAGGTTTTCGACCGCCTCCATCTCCATCCGGCGGCGGCACTCGACGGTGAACGAACCGATGTGGGGCGTGAGCAGCACCTGAGGATACCGTGTCAGGGGGCCGCGGTAGGGCTCGTCGCGGAAGGCGTCGATCCATGCGCCGGCAAGGTGGCCTGAGTCCAGCGCCTCGCACAGCGCCCCCTCGTCAACCAGACCGCCCCGACCACAATTCAACACGAGCGCGCCCGGTTTCACACGGAGCAACTCTGCCCTGCCGAGGATCGTCTCATCTCCCGAGGCGTGCAGCGTGACAATGTCCGCCCGCGGGAGGGCGTCAGCGAGCCGTGCGAGCTCGATCGGGGGATCGACCCTGTCCACGTGGGGGTCGACCGCGATCACCTTCGCGCCGAATGCCAGCAGCAGCGCGGCGACCCGGCGGCCGACGCGACCGAAGCCCACGACCGCGACCGTCCTCCCCTCGATCTGCGCACCGGGCAGGCGAGTCCACCGGCCGGCGTGAAGGTCGGCGTTCATCGGGAGAATCTGGCGAAGCAGCGCCAGCATCGCCGCCACCGTCAGCTCGGCGACTGCAGCGGTCGGCGCGGCCGGCGTGTTCCGCACGACGATGCCCAAGCGGTGCGCGGCGTCGAGATCCACGTTCGATGTTCCCGCACCGCACCGTGAAATGGCGCGCAACTCCGACTGCTCCAGGACTGCGCGGTCCAGGGATTCGAGACCAGCGACCAGACCTATCACGCCCGGCAGGAGCTCCATGAGCTCCTGCGTCGACAACTTTCGCCCGAACGGGTTCTGGAGCACGTCGAATCCCGCATCACGCAGCCGCTGGAGCGGTGCGGCATCGACGACGCCGAACGAGGACGGCCCGATGAGAATCCGCGGCATCAGGTCAGGTGCTGCGCCGTCGTCGGATCACCGCTCATGAGCTCTTCCCCGGTGATCCGCTGGTGGATTCCCGGCGCGCCCTACCCGGCGGAGCACAAGGTCCGGCGAGTCCTGGTGGGGAGCATCACCAGAAAGGATAGATGTTGTCCGGCCGATCGGTTCGGCGGGACCGCCTCGGCAGGCACCGGCACGCCGCCCAGACCCGCCCGAGCCATTGCCGAATCACGAGGAACACGACGGCACCTGTGAGGCGAGGAACGCAGCCACCTGCCGGTAGCCCGCGTCCGTCATGTGGACCCTGTCGACGAACGACCAGCCCTTCAACTCCACGTCCGCCACGTCAGCGAAGGCGACACCCTCCTCGGAGCACACCTGACGCATTGCCGCCACGTAACGCGGCCAGAGCATGGTCATCGTCGTCGTCACGATTTCGGCACCTGGACCGCCGAGGTGCTCGGTCATCTCGAACAGCGCCTGCTCCTCGGGCGACAGGTTCGTGTGACAGACCGGGGCGAACGGCTGGGCCGCGAACAGCAGCCCACTCGCCGGCCGCCGCGCCCTGGCGAGAATCCGGAGGTCCCTGCGCTGCAGTTCCAGCGCGCGCGTGAGGCGCCGCTCGCACTCGTCCGGGGTCAGGGGACCGTCGCCCTGGGCGGCGGCGTGCCGCCGGCCCGCCGTCAGCCTTCCAGTGAAGCGCCGGAGCCCTTCGAGCGCCAACCGCCTCCCCCCCAAACCGCCGGCCCGGCCGGCGGCAAGATTCGCGACCTCGGCAATCGTTCGCCCTCGTAGCTCCTCGTAGCTTCCCTCCTCGAAGAAGGGCCCGAAGAGCTCGTTCAGCCCGAGACTCTGCAGGTTCAGCAGAAGATTGTTGATGCCGCTGCAGACGATGATACACTCCGCGCGCTCGAGAAACGGAACCGCTGCAATCAGCTCCTGGGTCGAGTTCCCGGCGCGAATGCCGAGATTCAGGAACGACTGCGGCAGCATCCCGTTCAGGTGCGACGCCAGGGTCTCGCCGTCCGAGGTCGCCCCTACGCCGAACACCATCGAGCTGCCCACGACGATGCCGCCGGGCCTCCCTGCGGGCCACGTCGTGCTGTCGATCCACCCGTCCTGCGCGCTCGAGAGACGGAAACCGTTCTCATCGGTGTTGACGACCGGCGATCGATGCCGCCGCGGCGAGAGAAATGTCACGTACGGCGCGAGCGTCGGAAGCAACTGATCGTAGGCCTCGAGCTGCGGGCAGATCTTGTACCGATCCTCAGCGGTCACTCGATCGCCGCTGGAGCCGCTGCTCACCCGACCGGCTTGCGCGCTATAACCGGCATGATGCCGATAACCTTCACGCGCGGACTGCTACCCGTGCTCGCCTGACGAGATCGCGGATCGCCTCGCAAAGCCGATCGTCAATCGGAAGGTGTGCCTTCTCCATCCGGCCAGGCCCCCGGGTCAGAATGCAACCCAGCGTCGACCCGGTGTTCTTCTTGTCGCGATGCAATGCCGCGAAATATGCGGGCAGCCGTTCCTCAGGAAGTGCGTACGCCGGAAGGTTCGGCCTCAGGACCGCCCGCATACGCTCCAGCGTGGGCAGGTCCAGGAGCCCGAGACGCCACGAGAGCTCGTTCGCCACATCCATCCCCCACGTCACGGCCTCACCATGGGACACGGCGTACTCGCTGGCAGCCTCGAGCGCGTGGCCGAAGGTATGCCCGTAATTGAAGAGATTCCGCACGCCGCGATCGAACTCGTCCACCTCGATGACCCGCCTCTTGATCTCGAGGCTGGCGCGAACGAACGGTATGAGCCGTCGCGGATGTTCCAGCAGCTCGTCATACGCGGCCGCAACCGCCTCCGCCTGTTCGAAGCCCTCGAACAGAAAATAGTGGAGCATCTCACCGATCCCGGATCGAATTTCACGCCGGGGCAAGGTCTCGAGAAAGCCCGGATCGATGGTGATCCGGCGCGGCGGGTTGAACGTACCCAGGAGGTTCTTCGACCCGCGCACATTGATGGACGTCTTTCCACCAATGCAGCTGTCCGCCTGTGCCAGGAGCGTCGTGGGATAGAACGTCCATTCGACACCGCGATACAGGATGGACGCCACGAACCCGGCCAGGTCCTGGACGACTCCTCCACCAATGGCGACGAGTCGCTCGTTCCGGCGGAAGCCTCCCGCCACGAGCGTCTCGATCATGCCGAGCGCGTGCTCCACGGTCTTGGCGGTTTCGTCCGCCACGATGCGAACGATTCTCTGGCGTCGCGCGAGCTCCGCCAGGCGCTCCTGCTGAAGCCGCGGCAACGCTTCATCGACGATGAAGTAGCTCGTCTGCGGCTCCGCCCGCAACGACTCATCCGCACCGGCGAATTCGGCCGTGTAATCTCCGCGCGCCGAACGAATCACCAGCACATCAGACATTCGTGAAGCCGCCATCGACGACGAGGTTCTGTCCGGTGATGTAGGTGTTGAGCGTACTGCAGAGAAAGATCACCGCGCGGCTGATCTCCGCCGGATCGGCGAACCGCCCGACCGGAATCTGCCCCTTCAGTTCCTCCTGGTCCGCCTCGGACAGATTCTGCCGCGTGAGGTCGGTGAGCACGAACCCCGGCGAGACGCTGTTGACCATGATGTTGAACCGAGCGAGCTCCGTGGAGGCGGCCACCGTCAGACCGCGCAGTCCGAACTTCGTCGCCGAGTACACCGCGCGCTTCGGCCGGCTGATTTCGCTCCAGATGGACGCGATATTGACGACACGTCCATAGCCGGCACGCCGCATCACGGGTACCGCCGCGCGCAGAAGCATGAACGGCGCGTCGAGGTTCACGGCGGTCAGCGCATCCCAGTCCTCGAGGCGGCATGCGTCGATGGCATCGAGGCGGTTGATCCCGGCGTTGTTCACGAGGACGTCGATCTTGTCGTGTCTGCTCAGCTCTTCTGCGAACGCTTCGGTGGCCAGCCGGTCGGTGAAGTCGGCCTGGCGCCAGGTCACGTTCGCAATCGGCCGTTCCCGGTTGAGCCGTTCGATGCCCTCGACCCGCAGTCCGGTAGCCGTCACGGTCGCTCCAAGTTCGGCGAGATCTTCGACGATCCGCCGCCCGATGCCGCGCGTGCCCCCCGTGACGACGGCGTGCTGGCCGCGGAAGTCCAGCGTCATGGCTCACCAAGGCGGCGGAGCGGAGCGCCGGCATCGATCACCATGGGCGTCAGACGGGGAACGGTTCGCCGCAGCGTTCATGAGGCGCGGGCCAGCCGTCTGTCATCGGCGGTCAGGCGCCCGAGAACTTCCGGGTGGAGGCCGGAGAAGGGAAGAAGGTGGCGGCCGGCCGTGTATTGAAAGACCCAGACGTCCCGTTTGGCGCTCTGGTTCTGGTTGCCGCGATGGATCCCATTGGTGTCGAACAGGAGGACCGTACCGGCCGGTCCTGCACACCTCACAGGCTGCCCGTAGGGAACAACCGCCTCGTCCGGGATGCGGGTCTCTTCATAGCCGCCGGGCCCCCGCCCGAACCGGTGCCAGATCCGGTGAGTCCCAGGGAGGTAATCCATCCTCTGCCCTTCCCGGGAGACATCATCCAGGTAGATCAACGCCTTGAGTTGTTTCCGGTTGGCGTCGTGGTGCCATTGAAAAGGACCTATCTTCCTGCCCCCTGGGCTCGGATCCAGCCGGTAGCCGCTGGAGTGGGCGAGGAAAACCGGCTTCCCCCAGTAGTAACGAACCAGCGCGAGGATCCACGGATCCATGGCAGCCCGGCTGAACGCCGCGGAGTCCCGCAAGTAAGCCTTGGTGTTCTCGTTCATGACGTAGCGGCCGACGCTATCCATCGTGATCTTCTCTACCCACCGGTTGACATCGGCCTGCATCCCCCGCAGGATCTCGCCCTGGAAGTGGCACGGCAGGACAAGGACCCCATCCCTGCAGAACTGCTCCGCTTCTTCTCGAAAGCCGGGCCACGGCGCTTCCCGCGCCACCTTCTCCCGATAGGAGGCCCAGGGCCGTTCGTAGATGTACTGCTGATAGCGATCGTCCAGCCAGTGCAGGACCTGCTTGGCGTTGTGGAGCAGTCCGAAAGACGATCTCATGGCCGTGAGGCGATCAGTTGGGCATACAGCGGAAGAGCATTCATGGCGAACCTCTGTCCCATTCGGATGGAGCGGACGAATCCTTCCAGAGCGACCACGTTGGCCATCCCCTCCCGCACGTGGATGAGAGCGCTGCGTTTCGTCCGGCGGCCGAGCACCGATCCGAGTTCCTCCAGCTGGCGCAGCATCGGCTGAAGCTGGAGAGCCTCCAGACGGACTCGAAGCACCAATCGGCGCGGCGCGGGCTGGCTCCACCGCCCATTCTTCGGGGGCGGTTGTCTCTGGAGCTGCAGGGCCCCGTCCGAATACGTCAAGATGCAACGAGAGGTGAGGATCCGGGCGTACGTAGCGACCGGAGCGACATAGGATGTGTGAATCGAACAGTGGACGCCGCTTTTCATCCGAAGGAAGATCGAGGCGGAATCCGGCGCCGACCCCACCCGGCCTATCCGTCGCGCTTCCCCACTGATCCATTCGACCGGCCCGAATAGATGGTGGGCCAAGTCCACCCAATGGATCCCCTGCGTCTCGGCCGGCCCGATCGGATGTTTTCTCCGATCAGAGCGCCAGGAGGAGGCGTATGCCCGCTTGAGACCGAAATCATGCGTCAAATGAAAATCGGCGCTGAGCACGGGATGGCCTCGCTCCCGCCACAGAATCTCCCGCAGCGCCGCGACCCAAGGATAAAACCTCCAGTTTTGCGTGACATAGACCCGCTTGAGGAAACCGGCGGGTAGATTCAGGAGCTCCCTGCACTCCCGGAGGGACGAGACAACAGGCTTTTCCACCAGAACCGGGCCGGTGTAACCCCGCGCGAGCCGGCGCAGGTATCCCAGATGCGATGAGGTGGGAGAGGCGATCACCACCGCGTCGCTGGCCCGCGTGAAAGAGGCCCACGAATCGGTCTGGGGGTATGGGGCGAGTCGGTGGTTCGGACGCGGATGAAAACAGGTCCCCAGTTGCCATCCCGGCGCTGACTCAGCCGCCCGCGCCCAGAGGCCGGCCTGACCCCTGCGACCGATGACGCCCAGCCGCCGTTCCATGTCAGACGGTGCCCGAGCAGCGATCGCAGGGCGTGCAGCTGTTTTTTCGGCCGGAACCGTGCAGCCCGCGCAGCTCGTGGGCCCGCTCCCCCAGCCAGATTTCTCGGATCGTGGTCTGATGGTCCAGCTTCCCGAGCGCCAGCATGCTCTTATAGTCGATGTCGCAGGGATTGCACACGCCGTCCCACCAGACGTACATCCGTTCCCACAGCAGACCGCACGGGTTTGTCACCTCCGAAACCGGGGCGCCGTACGAGTCCCAGAAAGGCCAGGCGGTGTGGACCGCCACTTGATCGACGAAATCAGACCAGAAGGAACGGATCTGCTGCGCGTCCTGGTCCGAGCGGAAGAGGGTGGCGCTGACCCGCGTGACGGTCCTGGAATGAGGGTACTGTTTGGCCCGGATGTCCCGGAACCGCCGGACATTCTCGAACACATGCGGGAAAGAAGCCCCCTTCCGGATCTCCTCATACTGCGCCGGCTCCGCGGAATCGATGGAGAAGACCACCACCGCCGGCTCCGCCTGCAGGACTCGATGACACAGCGCTTCGTCCAGCCGGGTGGCGTTGGTGTTGACCTTGACATCCAGAACCCGGGGGGCGGCGTAGGAAAGCATGTCGGCGAACCGGGGATGAAGCGTCGGTTCCCCCCGGGAGGCCAGCACGAGCGCGTCACACCCGTGGGCGGCCATCTCGTCGATGATCCGCTGGAACAGCCCGAACTCCATCCTGCCCAGGAAGGCGCGGTCGCGGAAAAAAGACTCGTCGGACTGGAAGCACATCTGGCATCGGAGGTTGCAGACCGAGGTCGGCTCCACCAGCAGCACGATCGGGAAATCGCTCAAGATTCGCCGTTTGGGGTACACCTTGAATCGGTACCGGTAGCCGATGAAACGCAGCCACCGGTCCCGGGAAAGACGCGACATCTGCGCCAACTCATCCTGCGAGAGGACGAAGGCGTTGAGGTCGGGGTCGCGGCCGCTGAGGGTCGTCTGCTTCAGACTGGGAGCGGCCAGCTGCCGCCCCAGCTCTTCCCGCGCCGCCACCAGATCCGGGGACAAATCCTCCCCGTTCTGGGCATCTAAAAAGCGGACCACCTCCTCCAGCGGGATGGACTCCGTCGAGGAGATGCTGATCTTCTTCTGTTCGGGAGCCAGTTGGAACTTATACGGTTCTGGCATCGGAAAAGACCGGGGCGAATCCGTTCGGCATATCAGCGCTGCTCGGGAACTGATTCGTATTCGTCGAGTTGGACGTGCCCTACTCGGGCGGCTTCTGCGCAGACGTCATGAGCGCGCGCCGGCGACTTCCGCCGGCCAGACCGGACGCAGCTCCGGGATCCCTGCCAGGCGCTCCAGGGCGGTCAGCGAGCCCCGGTGCTGATGCAGATGCCCCTGCCAGATTTCCGGCGTCCAACTCATGGCGCCGAGGTCCGCCTCGCCCGCCAGGAGCGCGAAGGCCTTCCCGAACTCGATCTCGCCCTCGCCGATCTGGACCCCTTCGCCGTCAATCCCGTAGGCGTCGGAGATGTGCAGGTGCGAGGTCAAGGGAGCCACCGCCTTCAGGTACCGCCAGTAATCCTCCCCGGTGAGATTGCAGTAGAGCTTCGCATGCGACAGATCCAGACACATCCGCAGGTCGAAGAGCCCGCAGACCTCGAGCATGTCCTCTGTTGAGCAAAAAGCATTGTCGAACCACTGGCCGGAGAAATACCAGGGGCGGGGCGGCATGTTCTCGGGCAGGAACCGCACCCCGTGCCAGTCGAGGGCGCGCAGGGAGTCGTAGGCGAGCTCGCGCAGGACCGTCCCGTCCTTCAGCTCCTCGATATCCATGCCGCCCAGGTGGACGACGACCGTCGGCGTGCCCGTGAAGTATCCGGCCAGCCGGCGCGCCATGTCGATGACCCGCTGCACGATCCGGATGTGCGTCCGCCGCTCGGTCTCGTCCCTCGAGGCGAGGTTGACGACGCTCCGGAACCAGTACGTGGGGCAGTGGAGCGTCAGCCCGTAGGGGTACTGCCTGCCCTGGTGCAGCTCCTCGAACGGGTAGTCGAGATCCTGGTCGTTGAGATGGATCTCCAGGAACTTGGGCTGGTACGGCAGCACGAATTCCAGATCATGGAACCGGCCTTTCAGCCCCCACGTCGTCTCGAACGCCGGCACCCGCTGGACGGCAGCCGGATCCTCCAGGTCCTCCGGACGAAAGTGCTCATCCCGCTTGACCGGACGGTGCAGCCGGCGCCCGATCAGCGCGTGCAGGTACAGCGGGCTGAGGCCCTTGGCCGGGGCCTTGGCAGCTACCATCTCGCGGCGAATCTCCGTGCCCGGCGCAAGATCGCTGGTCGCCACGAGGCTCTTCGCCAGCACCTCCTGGGTGCGGACCACGCCGCGGGACACGACCCGGCGGGGCGATCCCATCGCGCGGTCGACCACCCGGATCCTCCGGACCAGCTCGTGCAGCCCGTCCGGCTCGAGACTCGAGGTGTGGTCGGGGCCCTCCATGCGGCGGTCGAGCGTGATGTGCCGCTCCACGAGGCAGGCCCCGGCCGCCACCGCCGCCAGCGTCACCTCGATGCCCGACTCATGCCCCGAGAATCCGACCGGGACCCCGTACCGCTCCTTCAGGGTCTGAATGAACTTCAGGTGGGCGTCCTCGACCGGAGTCGGATAGGCGGACACGCAGTGCAGCAGCATGTACGAGAGGTTCCGTTGGAACAGGAACTCGGCGACGGCATCGATCTCCTCCTGCGACGACATGCCCGTGGAGAGCAGCGTGGGCTTCTTCTTGGAGGCGAGCTTTTCCAGCAGGATGAAGTTCCCGAAGTCCGCCGAGGCCACCTTGTACGCGGCGAGCTGATAGGGGTCGAGGAAATCCACCGCCGTTTCATCGAACGGGGTGCAGAGAAATTCCAGGCCGGCCTGGCGCGTCCAGTGGTACAGCGCATCGTATTCCGCGCGCCCGAACTCCACCTCACGCAGAATGGGGATGAAGTACTGAAACCCCTCTTCGAAGCGGTTGGGCTGGTCCAGCACCGCCTGCGTATAGAGCTCCTCCAGCGTGCGCTTCTGGAACTTCACCGCGTCGCATCCTGCCGAGGCCGCGACGTCGATCAGCTGCTTGGCCCGCTCGAGACTCCCGTTATGGTTGATGCCGATTTCGGCGATGACGTACGTCGGGTAGCCCGCGCCCACCGTGCGCGCGCCGATCCGGAGGGTGTCGTACTTCCTCCCCAGCATGCCTTCCAATGGGTCGATGTACGATTCGTTGCTCATCCCTGGACCCCCACCGCGGGCGCGTGGTCTTCCCGCGCCAGGAGGATCTTGAGCGCAACCTCCGCGAGAAGGAAGTCGAGCTCGGTATCGATGTTCACCGTGTGCAATGGGTCGGGCACCAGGAGCCCCAGGACCCGCCGGCCGGCCATGGATCGCCGGACCATCACCGTCTCGTATCGGAGCACTTCCATCGCACCCACCTGGACGTAGACCGGGGGAAGCTGGCCCCGCCCCGTGTTGAACGGCTCGGCCGGCCCGCCAGGCGCGGCGGGCAGGAAGGGCTGGATGTCGTCGGTCCCTTCCACCCAACGCCACATCTTGTGCGGATGCTTCGGCGAGGGCGTGATCGGGCGCACCGAGTCCGCCGTCGGGTCGGCCAGCAGCTTCCGGATACCCTCGTCAATGAGCGGCGAGGGAAACGTCGGATTCGTGGGCTGGAGCCTCAGCACGACGTCGGGCCGATAGCCCTCGTGCTCCTCGAGCCATGTCAGGGCGTGCGTGAGAACATCGAGGTCGGTGGCGGTGTCGGTGGCATGCGCCGCCGGACGCAGAAACGGCGTCTGGGCGCCATGGCGGCGGCCGATGGCCGCATACTCCTCCGAATCGGTCGAGAGAATCAGCCGCGTGATGCCGGCGGTTCGCGCGGCGGCTTCGATGATCCAGGCCAGGAGCGGCTTGCCCAGCAGCGGGCGGATGTTCTTTCCTGGCAGGCCCCGCGAGCCGGCGCGCGCCTGCACGACCGCCAATACTTCAGGCCGATCAGGCATGCAGCCCCTTCGCCGCCAACTGATGCGGCCGGCCGACGGACACCGCTTCTACAGGCTCCCACCGCCCGGATGCGGCTACTCGGCGCGCCGCCCGCACCACCGCCAGAGTGCGCAGCCCGTCCCGGACATCCGGAACGTCATCGCGAAGATGCCGTCCGGCGCCGACGGAGTCGAGAAAGTAGCGCATCTCTTCCTGATACATCTGGTTTCTGATCGACCAATCGGGCGGAACGATCTGCTCGGGCAGCCGGCGCGTGCAGTCGGGCCCGAGGCGCACCCGGCGCCCCTTCCAGAGCTCGATCCCGTTGGACTCCAGGTCGGTGTTGTCGAAGCGCCAGAGGAGCGCACCCTCTTCTCCAATCACCTCCAGACGCTTCTGGTGATGCCGCCCGAAGAGATCCATGTGCAGCGACCCCACCGCGCCGGACTCGAACCGGACCAGCAGCTCGGCCAGGTCATCCGTGCTGAAGCCCGGCTCGTGCTTGAGGCTCGACACGGTCGCGTTGTGCCCGGTCACCTCGACGATCTCGCCGAACAGCCATCGGCAGAGGTCGATCAGGTGGCTCTCATCCAGCAGCGCGCCGCCCCCCTCCGCGCGGGACGACATGTAGAAATTCAGGCCCTCCCACGGATGCCACTCCCTCAGGTGCTCGCTGAAGGTCCCGCGCACCGACAGCACCCGGCCGACCGCCCCTTCAGCCAGCATCCGACGAACCTGCTGGAGCTGGGCATGGAATCGGTAGTTGTACGCGACCATGCTCACCAGCCCGGCCTCCTCGATCTGCGCGCCAAGCCGCTGGAGATCGTTCCAGGCATCCGCATCGGTCGCGACGGGCTTCTCGCAGAGCACGGGCACGCCGGCCTCGACCAGCGTCAGCATCTGCTCGCGATGGCGGGCCGGCGGCGTCGCGATCACCGCGGCTTCGAACTGGATCCCGGACGCGCACGCCTCTTCGAGCGAGGCAACGGTCTGGATCTGCAACGGCTGCTGCCGCTCGGAGCGTTCCAGTTCCTGCCACACGTCCTGGGCGCGTTCGACCGCCTCGGTGAGCCGGTCCTGCCGCGGATCCACCACCACGTACGCCCGTCCTCCGCATGCGACCAGGTTGCCGAGGTGCCGCTTGCCGATGCTGCCCGCGCCAACGATCAGAAACATCTCAGGTTCTCCGCTCGATGTCACCCGGCCGCCCCGTCTGCGCGTTCCCCCGCGTCCTGCTGGAAGCGGTAAAACGGAATCGGCAGATAGCCGATGCGGTACTTTTCGGCCACGCGCTGCTGGAACCTCTCCACAGACCAGGCGTGCGGCGTGGACTCGTACACCCCCTCTTTGAGGAAGACTTCCTTGCGGTACATGGTGCCGTGGGGACGCGGGTGTTTCTGTCCGGAGACGCGCCGGATCTTGGCGTCGGAGTGCGGGTCCACCAGCCAGTAGTCCACGGAGATCCCATCATCCTCCTGGTTCTGATACAGCCAGATGGTCTGCACGAGGACCATGTAATCGCTCAGAAAATCCTGTGCGCGGACAGGCATGAGAAACCGGCCATTGGCCAGCCGGATGCCGGCGACCGCGGCGTCGGTGAGCCTGCTGGCCGGGTCGTCCAGGAGCACGGGGACGATCTGGTTGCCGTAGCTGCGGATGATCTCCCGGGAAAAATCCTGGCTGGCCGCGTCCGCGACCAGGACCTGGTGGAACCGGCCCGGGAACGTCTGCGCGAGGCAGCTCCGAATGCAGCGCTCGAGGAAGACGCCCTGATTCTGATTGATGATCACGATGGATACGTCCACCGCGCTCTGCGGGCTCATCCGACTGGTGACGCCTCCGTGCTGACGGATGAGAGGAGGTGGTCGCGCATGGCGCGGCGCCATTCCTCCAGGAACACCGGGAACACGAGGAACGTCAGGTTCCCGAACCGGGCGGGCTCGCTGAGGAAGGCCTCAAAGAGCCCGCGCAACCGCTCCACGTCCACGAACTGGCTGATCCAGAGAGGCCTTGAACTCAGGAGATCGCGCACGTACGCCTTCAGCGGTCCCTGCAGCCACAGCCGCTGCGAGTCCTGGATGGGCACCTTGGGACGGAGCGCGATCGTGTCGCCAAGATGCGGCCTGGCCATGCGGCGGATGAAGCTCCGCAGCTCTCCGTCGCGGATCTTCCACGCATCGGGCATGCGCAGGGCCGGCAGCGCCACGGCCGTGTCCAGAAACGGGACGCGCACCTCCACCCCGACGCTCATCGACGCGCGGTCGACGAACCGCAGCGACCGCTGGAGCTTCGCTCCGAACAGATCAGCCAGTTGACGGCGCGTCAGCTCGGAGCAGGGGCCGAACGACGACCCGGGACTCTCCCCCGCCAGGGGCGCCTCGTCTGCGGGGTCGCCACGGAACAACTCGTCGTTCAGGGCAAACGAGGAGCCGTCATGGGACGTCGCGTGGGAGGCCGGATGCTGATACGCGTTGTAGCCGGCCCAGATCTCATCACCCCCGTAGCCTTCCAGCAGGACCTTCAGCCCCAGCGCGCGGGCCGCGACGTAGAGCTTGTGAAACGCCAGAACGGAAATGGACGTGACCGGATGCTCCTGCTGCGCCGAGCAGGTTCGCAGCATCGCCGGCACGTCGTCGGGCCGCAGGAAGACGGGATGCCACTCGAATCCGCACCGCTCCGCGACCACGCGCCCGGCGTCCGTTTCATTTCCCTCGTAGCCCTCGTACCCCCGCGTCATCATCAGGCGCCGCTGCCCTGCCTCCCGGTGACGGCTGACCAGATAGGCCAGGACCGACGAATCCAGGCCGCCGCTGAGCGACACCCCGACCGGCACATCCGCCTGGAGGTACTCCCCGGCCGTCCGCACCAGGAGGTCGTGGTACGCAGTCTGTTGGGCGAGCTCATCGGCATCGTCCCCCGGCGTCACGTCGCCATCCCAGTAGCGCACCACGACGCACCGCCCCTCCTGCCACCGCAACCGATGCCCGGGCGGCACCTGCTTCACCTGGCGGTACATCGTCGAGGCGCCGTCGTCGATCTCCCCGCGCCGCAGGAACCGGAGGACCTGCTGTTCGTCCACGTCCGACCCGCCCACCGCGCGGAGGATGGGCGTCATCTCGGAAGACAGGATGAGCGTCGCGCCCTCCTGCGCGTAGTACAGCGGCTTGATCCCGAACGGATCGCGATAGGCCGTCACCGTCCGCCGCAGGGTGTCGTAGACGGCGAACGCATACATCCCCCGGATGACTGCCGCCGCGCGTTCGCCGATGCTGGCGTAGAGCTCCAGCAGCACCTCGCTGTCCGAGCGCCCTTCAACGTGCAGGTCGTGCTGCGCCGCGAGCTCTCGAAAATTGACGATCTCGCCGTTGAAGACCATCACGTACCGGCCGCAGCGTGAGCGCATCGGCTGCATGCCCCGGTTCGAGAGATCCAGGATGCTCAGTCGGGCAAAGTGCATCGCGGCGCCGGGCTCGACAAACGACCGTTCCCCATCCGGGCCCCGATGCCGGACCAGCGTCGTCCACGGCTCCGGGGACCGGTGCCTGGGGTCGAGCACGCCGTCAGCCGACCAGAACCCTACGAAGCCGCACATCGCTCCGCCACCTCATCAGACGCCGACCCGGACGCCGGAAACCGCTCGGCCGCGCGCACGTAGCGGGCGATCTCAGCCGCATGCTGCCTCGCGAACCGGCCGTCGCGCATGGGGAACCACATGCTTGTCACTGGATTGCGCAGGACCGTGAAGCTCACCGCTTCCAGGGCCTTCGCCTCCCATCCCCCCAGCGCGCCGGCGACCCGATGGGACCAGCGCTTGTCCAGGCCGGCGCCTTCGAGATCATCGACGATGGTCTGGACGACCGCCGCCAGAGCGGCGGTGGAGCGCGGGTAATGGCAGACATCCTGCAGCAGCGCGCGGCATTCGGCTCCATAGCACTGCGCCGCGACCCACTGCCCGTCCCGCATCCGGCGGATCATCCTGAACAACTCCTCCAGCGATCCTGGAGTCGGGATGTGGTCCATCACGGGATAGTGACTCTGCTGGAACCCGTCAACGTGCTCGGCGAGTCTGGGGCCCACGAGGCCCTCGAGGTTGATGGCGGGCTTGTTGGCCGCCACGACCTCGAAAAACGCCGTCGAATTGTAGCCAAGGAGAATCTCGACCCGCTCCAGCCACGATTCGAAGGGCACGTTGGGGTCCTCGAAACCGAGAATCTCGCCGTAGCGCGCCTCCAGGTAGCGGTAGTTCCCCAGGTCCTCCCGGGGGTGGATCCGAAGCCGCAACCGTTCCTGCCGTTTCTGGCATTCCTCCAGCAGCTCCAGCCACACCCGCATCCACGCCATCTCGATCCAAAACCGGTCCTCGATGCCTCGGGTCGGCGCATGATAGATCCCGTGGCAATGGCGCCCCCCGTCTGTCAGCTCAAAGATCGGCCGCGGATGGTACGAATTCAGCAGGACGAAGTCGCTGAGGAGCCCGAGGGATCGGGGGGCGTGGCGCGCGCGCTCCTCCGCGGACGGATCCACCAGGAAGAAATCCATCCGCGGCGCGCCCACCACCACGAGCTGATCGTCGCGGAAGCGCCCGGTCGCGCGCAGCACGCGGCGGCTGTACTCGCCCCACAGGAAGAAGCGCGTGGTGGCCTGAATCTGCCGCGCCCAGCGCTTCGGATCCGTCCCGCCCCCATACTTCACCAGGAGGGGGAGTTCCTCGAACAGCGCCCCCTCGGTCGGCAGCATGTAGATCTTCGAACGGGCGCAGATGCGTGGCAGCTCGTCATAGGGCAGGTGCAGCAGCGACGGCACCACGATGGCGTCGACCGGGACCCCGCGCAGGTAGGCGGCGGTCGTCCGGCGCGTCGACAGGATCACGCGGAACCCCCGCTGCTCCAACAGCCGGCGGAGAGCCAGCAGGAGGGGGATATCCCGCCGCCGCTCGTCGACGTGGATGAGCACGCTGCCGTTCGGACGGGCGGCCCCGCTCATGGCAGCACCGCCACTGCCGAGGCCGAGGGCGGCCGGGTATGCTTCGCTTGCAGATACCACAGGCGTGCGTAGATCCCTCCGTGGGCCAGCAGCTCGTCGTGCGTCCCCTGCTCCACCAGCGCCCCCTCCGCGACGACCATAATCCGATCCGCGCGCACGACCGTCGACAGGCGGTGGGCGATGACGAGCACCGTCCGCGCTCCGCGCTGCTCCTCGAGCGCCAGCTGGATATGCTGCTCCGACTCGCTGTCGAGCGCGCTGGTGGCCTCATCCAGCACGAGGATGTCCGGCTCCCGCACGAGCGCGCGCGCCAGCGCAATCCGCTGGCGCTGGCCGCCCGAGAGCCGGAAGCCGCGGTCGCCGATCACCGTGTCGTACCCCTCAGCGAGCCTGCTGATGAACTCCTCCGCATGGGCGGCTCGGGCGGCCGCGATGATGGCATCCATGTCTGCCTGCGGGTTGCCGAAGGCGATATTCTCCCGGATGCTGGCGTGGAAGAGAAACGGCTCCTGGCTCACCACGCCGAGCCGCGCGCGCCATGAGGCAGGCTCCAGCGTGGCGATGTCGATCTCGTCCGCCAGGACGCTCCCGGACGTGGGCGCGTACAACCCCAGCAGCAGATCGGCGATCGTGGACTTTCCGGCTCCGGAGCTTCCGACGAGCGCGACGCAGCGCCCCCGCGGAATGGTGAAGGACAGCTCGCTGACGGCCGGCGGCTCCTCGGGACGATACCGCAAGGTGACCCGGCGGAATTCAATCGCGCGGCGCAGGCCGGGAAACGGCCGCCCGCCGATCCTGATCGGGTGCTCTTCCGTCTCACGGAGGATCTCCGCGACCCGTCTGACGCTGGGGGCCATCGCCACCAAGCCCGCCCAGTGGCTGTACAGGGACTGGAAGCGGGGCGCGACGCGGTAGAGCGCCAAGAGGAACGCAATCAGCAGCGGCAGCGTGGTGAGGCCCCGGGGGACGAGCACCAGGTAGCCGCCGATGAGGAACGCCCCGATCCCGACCATCGCCAGCATCTCGGTGATGGGCTCGACGGACTTCGTCCAGAGCGTCGCGCGCCAGCGCCCGGCCATCTCCCGCCTCGTGAGGTGCGTGACATCGCGGGCGGCCTCTCCCTGGCGGGCGAAGAGATGGATCACCCGGACGGCTTGAAGGAATTCAGTGGCCCGCTCGCTCAACTCCACGGCCGCGCTGGTGGAGCGGGCGGCATGACGCCTGACCGTCGCCACGGTCCGCCGCAGGAGGGCCGAGATGAGACCGTAGGCCGCCAGCACGGCCAGGGTCATCGGCCACGACAACCAGAAGAGCAACGCCCCATACACGACCACCAGGAACGCGCTCCGCACCACGGTATACACCTTGTCCACCAGGTCACCGAGGTGGCCCGTCTGCTCGAGGTAATCCGTCAGGGTGCCCAACCGGTAGGCGCTGATGCGGGCAAACTCCAGCCGCATCAGGCCGGCGAAGATCCGCTGGTACGCGTCGGCATGCGCCCGCACCTGGACATGCGCCGACAGCGCCTCTCCGAGAAACTGACAGCCGCTGCGGAGTCCCTGGGCGCCGATCGCCATGAGCACGAGCGACAAGAACGCGCCATCCCGGCCCATGGCCGCAACCATGTGCTCGAGCCAGGGCCCCACGGCGCCGAGCCTCGGACCCGCCGTTTGGCCGGGCGCTTCGCCGCCGATGACGTACAGGGCCAGCGCCAACAGACCGATCGAGGCGCCTTCAATGAGGGCCGTCACCAGGTTGATCGTCAAGGCCGCCAGGGCCGCCGGCCACGACGGACGGAACAGGTCCCAGAAGCTGCGCCATTCAGGCGCGATCACGTCATACGACACGAGATCCCGCACGCGCACCATCGTCAACAGTGCAGACGGGACATCAGAAACGGAACGGCACGATCGTACACATCGGGGCTTCTGAAGAATCGGAGATGTGATCCAATCTCTGCGTTGTCCCAGTGCGCCCGGCGGTTGAGAATCATGTCGAGGAGCGTATAGTCCAGCCCCACGCGCACAAACGGCTCGCATTCCGAGCCTCGTGGAACTCGCCGCACCTCTCCCTTGTCAAAAGGGATGCTGTAGAGATCCTCCTGTCCCGAATCCAGGTACAGATTCGTTTGCGGGAAGTACTCATACCGCTGTTGGTACTGATGCATTCTCGCCTGAGCGGCAGCGAGGCGCGGGGTCAAATCGACCCATTGATCGCGGGGGATGCTCATTTCGCCTTCGTAGGCCATTAGCTTTGCTGCGAGGACCGTCTCCGTATACCGCTGACGACCATGCGAATCGGGCGGATGAAAGACGGCTGATGCCGCACCCGAATCAAGGTCAAACGATTCACACGGGTCCAACAGGACCATCTCGGATGCCAACCCACGCTCGCGCACCGCTGGCGCGAGTTCCGCCGGGAGATCCTCGATTTCGGGCACGCCGCGATGCGAGTTGAGGGCGGCGAGCCGTCCGCCCAGGACGTATTGGCCCGCAAACGGGATGAACCACCGGGGACGAAGGTGACCAACATAGTCGAGCGCCTGTTCCAGGAACTGCCGCCGTTTGTCGGCACTCTTGCGAGCCTTCATCTCCCCGCTGAGATTGTCGAAACACTGAGGATACGCGCCGGCGCCACTGTAGCCGACGAGGAGCATATCGATCTCCCCGTTCTTGCTGTGCACGTAATCGAGGTTGTGTCGCCCAAGCGCGTAATGGCAATCATTGGCGTTCACGATTGTGTGGCCGTCGCTGTGAAAGACGGCCATCGAATCGATCTGCATCGTCCTTGTGTACGGCGTCGGCATTCGGCACCCAAAGAACCGGCCACATACCGCTGGATCGCAATCGTCGGCCGCCAGAATTTCAAGACTGAAGTCCGACCCGAGTGGCATGGTCTCGCGGTGGCCGACCTCCCTGACGTCGGTGAACCCCAGCTTTTCGAGCGTCCGCAGGACAAATTTCTCTGAATAGCAATGGACCAGCACCGGGATCGACTTGGGCAGCCGGCGCAACGTCCCAGGATCGAGATGATCGGGATGAACGTGGGAAATATAGATGTAGTCGACGTCCTGGAAATCCTCAGGCGTGCACTTCAATGTCGGGTAATGAAACCAACTGCCGTAGAACGCTCCGTCAGTCAACCACGGGTCGCATAACACCCGAACGCCCTGCGCTTCCACAACGACGCATGCGCTTTGGATGTACTGTACCCTCACGATGCCCCCACCGCATCTTTGCGCCAGCGGCGGCGCACGAGTTCGCGAGCCTCTAACTCTCCCGCCACTGGTGCCTTCTCCCGCCGCCCGAGCAGGACCTCGATTCGACGGATTCGACGAACCATCTCGGCGAATTCTGGCGGATCGGCAGAAATCACATGATCGGTACCCGGCAGCGTCTTGCCCAGGGTGAAATGCTTCTCCACGACCGTCGCACCCAATGCCACGGCCGCACATACCGCGTCGATTCCCACAGTGTGATCGGAATACCCGACGCGGCACTGCGGAAACGCCTGGCGAAGAACCTCGATCGCTCTCAGATTGGCGTCGGCGTCCGACGTGGGATACAGCGATACGCAATGAAGAAGATGCAGACGGGGCACCCGTGTGAGATGAGCGACTGCGGCCCGGACTTCGTCAAGAGTCGCAAGACCGGTTGACAGAAACAGGTCGTCGACCCGGCCATTGACATATTGCAGCAGCGGCGCATTCGTCATCTCCGACGATCCGATTTTCAGCTTGCAGAGACCGAGCCGCTCGCACAGCAATATCGCCCGCTCCACCGAAAACGGCGCACTCAGGAACTCGACACCAGCTGCAGCCGCGGCGCGTTGCAGGTCGCGGTGGTGCGCCTCTGTCAATTCAACTTGTGCGAACCAGTCACGTTCGGGGTCGTCGGGACTGACATCGATGCTCCTGTACGATTGAAACTTCACGATGTCGGCACCGGCGCCTGCGGCCTCGTCGATCATACGGACCGCCATCGCCATATTGCCGAGATGATTCTCACCGATCTCTGCGATGACGATGGTTCGATCCATGAGCATGTTCATTGCGCCTCGATCACAGCGCTGAGCTCGAGTGACGTTCCGGCCTCCAGCAGATCCCGTTCACCCCAAGCGTCTACGAGCTCCCGCCACCCGGCGCGGCGCCGCTCAGGATCGGCCGTCATGCTTGCGGAGTGCTTCCGGTAGTAGTAGAGAGGCTCCGGAAGGTGCACGAATGTGCCGATTTGTCGGAGGCGCAAATACAGATCATACTCTTCCCAATACATGGGACGGAACCCGCCCGCACGTCGGATCGCGTCGGCCGACAACAACGTTCCGCACGCAATGAGGTCATAGAGATTCCCGGCGGCGAGCGAAATCCTCCGCTCCTGTCGATCGATGACCTCAACGTAATCGGGGTAGACACAGACTCCACCCGGACACGCATCGAGCGTCTCCAGCGTCCTGCGCAACCATGTGGGCGCTGCGTAGTCGTCCGCGTCCAGTCGTGCGATGTAGTGCCCCGTGGCAAGCGACAGGCCGCGATTGCACGTCGCGACGAGACCCTGATTCTCCTGGTCAACGATGGAGACGCGGTCGGAATACCGATCAAGCACGCTGCGAGTACCGTCGGTCGAACCGTCATTGATGACGATGACCTCGACGAAGCCCTGATCGATGTCCTGGGCAAGGACGCTTTCAAGCGCCTCTCCGACGTACTGCGCCTGGTTGTATGCCGCGATGAGAACTGAAATCGGAATGCTGCCAGTTCCCGGCACTACGCCCCCGGCGGCTTAGGGGAGGTCTCGGATGACGACTCGGCTTGCATTCGCAAGGCCAGGTCATCGGCCGATTTGTCGTCGGGCGCCAAGTCAGCGGCGACAACCTTCTGGTGGACTCCAGCGTCGTCGCTCTCGAACGTCAGACCGTCGCGTGTGAGCGTCTTGTACAACTCGATCAGCGGTATCTCACAGCTGCGGCACACAGGGTGCTCGTGCCACCGGCCAGTCGCGTGCAGGTCACGCAGCTCCCGATACTCTTTGCCATGCCAGATGGCGTGCATCGACTGGCGGTCCACGTGACCCATCACCATCTCCTTGCGGGCATTCGGATTACTGCACGGGATGACGTCGCCGTTCCAGTACGCGTACGCGGTCTGGAACAGGTACGGACATGCGAACCCCACCTTGTGTGCGATGGCCGCCTCGCGGATCTGATCGAAACTCGTGTGAATCGTGCTGCGCTCGCCATTCGTCCAGGTCCCGTCCTCCAGTTGTTTTGAACGCCAGGTGAGGTCCTGGAGCGTGATTTGATCCGACACCGGCTTCCATCGGTCGACGAAATCCGGAACCTGCTGAACGGTCTCGTCGGTGACGATCATCGTGGTTCGAATGATCGGCATCGTGCGCATCCGCTCCTGTCGGTGTTCGAAGAAGAACCGCACGTTGCGGGCCACGGAATCAAAGCTGGCCCCCACTCGCATCGCCTCGTACGTCTGCTTGTCCGGTGAATCCACCGAGAAGATGATCCGATCGAGTCCCGAGTCGATGAGCCGGTCGGCGATGGCCTCCGTCATGATCGTCCCGTTGGTATGAAACATCACGTCGATAAACCCGTGCTCCTTGGCATAGCGAATCATGTCTGGCAGCGCTCGTACGAGCAACGGCTCGCCAAGACCATTGAAATTCGCAGCCGGGGTCGCATACTTCTCGCACTCGTCAGCGACCCGTACGAACAAGTCCCACGGCATGTCACCCAGCTGACCGGCGGTCAGCGTCGGCTGCGTGCAGAATGTGCACGCCAAGTTGCATCTGGTGGTGATCTCAAAATCGAGGTTGAGCGGAAAGTCGCCCGCATCCAATTTCGCCGGACGTTCGAACCACGCCCGGCGATAGTCCCGAAAGCGCGAGCTCTTCGACGCTTCCCATCGCTTGAAATTGTCGGAGAGGAATACAATGCCGAACGCGTAATACGCGTTGGCCACAGTCTTTGCCACAGCGGTTGGGTCGTTGTTCCGCGCGACGGGGCCTGACTGGCTGCTCATCTCCGGCCTCGAGTCAGCGAAATGCGGTTCATGGTGCAGTGACGCCCTCGTGCATCTCTTCCGGCCGGAAGTGGCTCAGCTGGATGTTGACGCACCCGCAGCCGGGTCCGCAGCAGGCCGATCGACCTCACGACCCGACCGCCTCCTCCACGAGTCCCCGTGCCCAGTCTGCGATGCCCCCGGACCGATGACGCGCGAAGCGCTCGACTAAACTGATTCGATTCGCCTGGATCTCCGCTCCTCTCCACCATGACCAGGGATCGTTATACACCTGGCCCACATGGCAGGCGGCGTCCTCGGGGCTGTCGTGCAACACCCTGAGGCGGCGTAGTGTGTCGAACAACGGTTCGACAGAGGATCGCACTTCCCAGCGTGTCGGGTCCCAGAACAGTACGGTCGGGACATTCGCGACCAGGGCCTCGAGCATCGTCGTGGCGCAATGATCAATCACCAGGAGTCGACCCTTGCCCATCGCGCGTAAGAACGATCGAGTGTGGTCGCGCGCGATGTTGGGGAAACGTGTGGCAATGCGCGGCCAGACAACTTGATCGTGGTCGCTGTCGTTCACATGAGGACGCACCGCTACAACGTGCTGGAGTGAGCCGGGGAGTCGCTCGAGAAATCGTACTTGCCAATCGAGGTAATCTTCGAACTGCGTACCTAGAGGCTGGGAACGGAACTCGTGTAGGTACCTCGATTGGGTGGTGATAATCAGCAAGATGCCGCGATTCGCCAGGCGGGGCCTGATCCTCGCACGGGCAAGACGGGAAAGGGTCAGCGATGGCCAGTTGCGAAGACCGCAGTCGTCCGCCCACCCCCACACCAGATAGCGGTGGGCAAGCCGCCGTTCGTGCAGCTCCCCTGAGGAGAATCGGTACATTCCATACCCCCCCCCGTGCTGCGCTGCGATCAGCCTCGTGCCGCGGACGGCTGCCTCGCCGGCGAAGTACTTGACCGCTTCGTTCCAGTACCATGCTGTCTCGCTGTAGAGCGCACCGACCCGCATGCGAGCGAGCATCTCGAGCGTAAACGTCTGCGCCGCAGCGTGCCCTTCGAGATAGAGGGTTGGAAAGTTGCCCGGCAGTGCCGCGATCACCGCGCGCTCGAATGGGTCTGAACCCTCGAGAGCAGCCAGCCCTCGTCGGCGGGCGTCATACACCGGTGCCTGACCTTCAAACACGGGAGAGTGGATCTGGGGAAGCGGAATGATGTCTCCGCGGGTGGCGGCCGCGAGGGCCCACCGCTCTCCGAACGAGAGCGACGTACCGATCATGCCCACTCGCCCGTTCAGTCGCGTCGCGACGGCACGCTCCACGGAGTGGAGGACCCGTCGTGGCCACCGATCTCGGCGGACCGGGACACGCTGGTGGCGCCCGAGTGCCCGCGCCGGAAAACAGTGGCCCATGGCAGTGAGGAGCTGCGAGACGATTTGGAGGTTGTAGGCGTCGTCGACGAGGAGACCAGCGTGTGCCTGGGATCCCGTCGGCGGAACCCAGTAGGCGGCCGGATCGAGCACGACGGTATGGAGGTCTGGAGCACGTGCAAAGGCCGCGAGCAGGTGAACCCATCGGTCGTACGCCGCATGGACGTAGTTGATCAGCCAGGGACCGATGATCACACGCCAGTACGCGACTCCCCTTGGTGCTCCGTGCACACCGTCGAGATACGCGGCCAACTGCGGGAGGAGCCTCTCGGCGCAGGCATCGGCGTACCGCGCGGCCTCGTAGAATCGCGCGCGGTCGCCCCAGACCGAGGGCAGCACGACGTCCTGCGGACGGATACACCGCTCACGCGCTGGCCACAGCGTGCACCAGGCGCCGAGGAACAAGATCGGACCACTACGGTCCCAGAACGTCTCGAGCGCCGTCGTGGCGAGAAACGTCACGGCCGCTCGAGGTACAGCAGCTGATACGCCCCCGGCGCCGTGCTTGCCCGCTCGAGCGCGAGCAGCTCGACACCCAACGGCCGAACGATCTCTATCCAGTCGCGCTTGGCGGCAGCGCGCTCCGTCTCGCCCAGCCGCCCCACAAGCGACACGAGAACTGGGGAGAGCGGGCGCAGGCTGATGTCCCAGACGCGTGCGGTCAAAGGCGACCAGTACTCAAGCCGATCGATGACACGAAATCCGACGCGGCGGACCAGTTGACCCAGCTCCGCCCAGGGCAGGCACCACTGCATGGTGTCTGCTCGGCCTCCGTTGAGGAGCTTCAAGAGCGTCGATTCCTGCTCACGCCAGCGGTAGCTGATGCAGTACTCGGCGAAGCGTTCGGTCGGCAGGCACAACGCGGCACGGCCGCCCCGCCGGAGGGCGCGGAAGATCTCGGTGAGGGTCCCTGGCGCATTCGTGACCCACGACAGAATGTTCGAAAACACGGTGGCGAAGGTTTCATCAGCGAAAGGGAGCGGTCGATTCGCATCGCCCAGCCGAACTTCATCGTAGAAATTCAACGCGGCGGCCTGCATCAGCAGGCTCTCCTTCACGTCGAAACCGACAGTCATACCATACGTGGGTCGGCGAGCCACCCACGCGGGCCGTGGAAGCATCCTCACCGCATCGTACATGTCCGGTTGTCGCGGCTCGGCATTCCGGTACCAGTCGTAGTATTCGATAAACGTGCCTCCAGCCGTCACGAAACTGAAGAGACCGTTGCCACAGCCGAGATCCAGACACGGACGATCGAACTGACACTTGGCAATCAACTCCGAGGCCACCGCATCGCATACAGCAGACTCGGGGCGCAACCACTGAAGGTTGAGATGGGCGTTCAGAAAGGCGTCAGCCACAGGAGGCAACTGCGCGCCTGCGCCGGAGGCTCCTCGGCGAGATGTCGTACCCGGAATCACGTGGGATACGTCACGAGGCGTCGACCCGCGCGTGGCGGAACAGCCGCTGGAGCGTCGGCGTGCGCGCGAGAATCCGAAACAAGCCTGGAAGATCCGGGCCGTACCGCAGGAACTGATCCTCGCGCTCCCGCAACTGCGCCTCATCGAAGAAGAAGCGGTAACGGACGGGCGGCCTTGTCCGAAACGCCGACAAGGGCGCTTCGGACACATCAGCCATCCAGCGGAGCACGTCGTAGTCGGCGGCCATCACCACATCCTCTGTCTGCGCTCCGGCGTCCAGCACGCCTGCCAGTCGGGCCAGAACGAACCGCCGGAGCGTCGCCAACTCGGCCTCCAGCGATTCGTCAGTGTCGCGCTTCTCCCGCACGAGGTCTCTCGCAACATCGGTGACGAAACTCACCCAGTCCGGCAAGTACTGGGTGATTGTGAGCGCCTTGTGCTTGAAGATCACGTTACCACCGGCTTCGCCACGCACCAGCCGGTCGTAGTTGTCCGGTTGCGTGTAGAAGGCGACAAGCTCTTCTTCGGAGTCCCACAGCTCCGCGCGTGTTTCCTGAAGGAAACTCTCGTGAAGCCGCTGGATGCTTGGAGGAGCGAAGGGAAGGCTTCGACGAATCTGTTCGATCCAGTCGAAGCGGCTGCGGCCCCGCTGGTTGAGATACCGCATCAACTCCTGAAACATCTGGTTGTTGTAACTGAGCTCGGTGATGAGAGCCAGACTGCGAACGACGAGATAGTCGTCGAACGACATGCTGCCCGAACTCACCGCCACTTCTTCGACGTCGAAGACCTTTCGTCCCTCGTACTCGCCAAAGTCGAGCGGGACGATACGCCACTTGCCCGAATACCCGTGGCGCGCCCGATACGCCGGGTTCTTGTAGTCGGTTCCGTACAGGAACTGCAGCGTGTACGAGGTCACCTTGGTGACGTTGGCGTCCATCACCTGGCGAAGTCCGTGGACGTAGCTGTCGAGCGTTTCGCCGGGAAGTGGCACGATGAGCTCGGCTTCCTGTGGCCGGCCTTCCCGCTCGAGGGCTCGATTGATCGCCTGGTAGGCTTCGACGCTGATGTTCGAGCGCTTGATGTTGCTCAACGTCGTTGGATCGAGCGACTGCACCGCCATGTTGATACTCAGACTGGGCCCGAGAATCTCGGTCGCCTTGATGACCCGTTCTTTGCTGTTCTTGCCCGTCCACGCAAGAATCTGGCGCGGCCAACCGAAACGCTCCTGCACGCCGTGGAACGCGTTGGCGACCTCAACGTCTCGCACCAGCATCCCGAAGTTGTTGTCCGCCAGCGTGAGGTTGGTCAGCCCCAGCGCGGCTGCGCGCGGCGCGATGTACTCGAGCTCCTCCCGCACGTAGTCCAGAGAGAACTTGTTCACTCTCGAGAAGTACCGATCGCCGGCATTGCAGAAATTGCAGCTGAATGGACACCCTCGGGTCGTCTCGATCATCGGCGTCAGACGTCCGTCGAAAAACTCGTCCATCAGCCCGGAGACATACGGTGACGGTATCGTGTCCAGCGCCTGCATCCGCTCTACCGGCCCACCTGACACGAGAGCGCCGTCCGGGGTCAGATACTGGCACCCAGGAATCGGCGCCGTCTTGAGCCGTGCAATGTCACGGGTGTCAAGAAACCGCCTGAGCAATTCGGCGAACGCAACCTCACCTTCGTAGAACACGTGGACATCCACACAGGGCCGAGCTCGAAGGAACTCGCGCTGACCCTCCATGTCGAACGGGTAGTTCGTGCCGCCAAAGACGGTCAGGACCCGCTGAGTGCGGGCCTTCGCAAACGTGCACGCCCACGTGCTCAAATTGCAGTTCCAGACGTAATTGCTGCAACCGAGGACGTCGGGCGGCCGTTCCTTGAGCGCTGCAAACAGCTTGTCGGGATACTTGAAGAGAAGGACATCGACGACGTCGCCGAATTGACGCTTCGCGTACCCCGCGATCAGACCCACGTTCAAGGGAAAGGCTTCAGTCGCAACTCGCACTCCCAAGTGCGTCAAGTCGGCCAGGTAGACCAGGATTCGATCGTCAGGCAAGGTCAGGCCCACTCGTCTCGAAACATCCCGGCCGCGACGAAGCCCCCTTCCATCCCACGCTTCATCGCGAGCACCTCGAGGCCCTTCGCCGATTCACGATCCACATTCGCACCTCGTTCCCGCGAGCCACGTGCTTGGCAATGGTCCCTCCCATACCGATAGGTTTCGTCGTCCATGTGTGCGGCGATGACGAGCACCCTCATCGCCCGCACCAGCGCCCGGGAAAGAAGGTTCGACACTCTCGCCCCTGTTCGAAGGACGGCGTCACGTCGCGGGCCACCGGTGAGCGAGTATCTGCTGGGCCAGCCACAGGTCGAACTCGTCGTCAATCTCGACGCCTTCCTCCCGCGTGATTTCAAACGTCTGCGGGTGCTCTCCAATCCACCGGCCCGCACGAACCAGCGTCGCCGACAGCACGTACACGTTTCCGTTGTCGACCAGTCGCGGCCGGATCTCCTGGCGCCTCGGCATCGTTGCTCCGTACTCGTACGAGTAGTCACGATGCACCGTTCCGAGCGAATCGGCCCCGGTTGCCGCGAAGTGACCGACGCACAAATCGACCAACCCCGGGCGCCGAATAGGCGACGTCGGCTGGAGTACGACGACGATGTCGGCGTCAATCAGGCCCACGGTGTGGCGCACGACCGCCAGCGTCGACGCGTCATCGGTCGCCAGCTCGGGGGGCCGTTCGGCGACCTCCGCCCCGGCCGCCCGCGCAACTTCGGCGATCTCGGCGTCCTCCGTGGACACGACGTACCGATCCAGGAGCTTCGACGATCGCGCCGCCTCGACGGTCCAGGTCAGGAGCGGCTTTCCAGAGACGAGCCGAATGTTCTTCCTCGGAACACCCTTGCTGCCTCCGCGAGCTGGCGTGACGCCCAGGATCACTGCTCGGGACTGCTACTGACGCGAGTATAGACCGTGACCGGCACGGTCCGGGTGCCGAAGGTGAGCCGAACCTGCCCGGTAATCGCGCCGTCCGAACAGATCCGCACGAGGAGGCACAGGGCCGAGCGTTCGCGTCGCGGGGCGCTCGTACCCCCTACTCATTCGGTCGCGTGCTGTGCCTGGGACAAGGACGTCTCAAACACCTTCGTTCGAACGTCACTTTCATGCGACCGGTTCTTGCACGGACGTCATCGCGACGAGGTGACTCGCCAGCATCGCTGCTCGGCGGGCATTGCCATTCACCGCATAGTGCCATTTGTTTGTGATGTCCCGACCAGGAGAAAGCTCGAGCTTTGCCGCGCAATCGACCAGCGAGGCGCCGGTGTCACGTGCAACGTGTCGCGCGACCTCGTTCAGCCGATCGATCCCCCACGCGTATGTCCTGCGTGGCTCATCACGCATGTCGGCCGCGTTGTAATAGAAGGTCGTCAGGACCGGCTGCGCGCCTACTTCGCGACACGCGGCCACGAACAAGCCGAGCGTCCTTTGATACGGAGACGGATCGAACAGGCGCCGTGCGGTATCCACACTGTCTGGCTGGAAGAAGATCGGTGAGATGCGCTCCGCGAAGGAATCCCAGGCTTCGCCGCCGGGCCCGCAGACCAAGCACCCGAGCAGAAGTCGGAGCGATGCCGACGGAATTCGTCGGATGTCGGCTTCAAGTCCACCGTACGGCAGCCACGGCCGGTACATATGCGTATGGCCGAGATCGACAATTCCTCCGTCGTGGTGAATGAAGCTCAGCACATCATTGGCGGCAGACGCCATGACGACAACGTCGGGCCTGTGACCGCGAACAAGATCGTAGATGAGCCGGTTGTACGCATGCAGCGCCGTGTAGTGCATCGCCCCGGCGTTCAAGACCGTGGCATTCGGCATCAGCCTGCTCAACTGGCCTGCCATCGTGTCCTCGGCGGCGAGGTGGTCTTCAAAGAACGTGCAATCTCCAGCGAGGTAGATCACGGGGCGTCCCCTTACGGGCCGTTCGGCTGGCGGGAACCTGAAGTGGTCGTGGACGTCTGGATAGACGCTGGATGGCACGAAGTGGGCGAACGGATGAGGGACGACTCGCATTTCGCTGAACGCACGCGGCGTGGAAAGCAGCGAGAACCTCTGAGCAAGAACCGACGTTGCGAAGCGTTCTGTTACTGCATACGCCAAGAGAACGTAGAACGCTGTCACACCTGCCACGGATCCAATCCGCACCAAGACACTCGTGCTCTCGCGGGTTTCGATCACGATCCACAGCGTAAGCGCAGCACCGATACAGCACGCTGCCAACGATGCGAGCCATATCACGACATTCCTCTTGATGTCGTCACCGAACACGCGCCGTTGGCCTCGTCCTCGATCCACGGACACCATCACTCGTGGCTAAGTCCCGCCAGCGGGTCGGGCACTGTGAGCACGCGACGCGAGCCTGGGGGAACGGCGCTGCCTACGGCGACATCCTTGCCATCAGCTGCTGCATGGCGGCCGACTCGAGCGCCGAGTCCGCGTGAACGACAGAGCTTCGCAATCGCATGGATGACGGGAGCCACCGCGCCCCCGATATGGACAACGATGACCCCGGCGGTGGCCGGTGTCAACGCGGCCTCCAGCGCCGTGGCATCGAGCGTTGGTGTCTCCGGGTTTACGTCGGCGAGCCAAACACGGCTGCCGGCGTGCAGTACGGCCGCCGGGGTCGAACGGCGGGTGACGCGCGCCTGAAGGACCTACGTCAGCGAGACATCGAATTCCGCTGCTCTGAGCGATGCCTCGTTGAGCTGCTCCCGGTACCACTCCACATACCTGCGGACGCCCTCCGTGAAATCAGTCTTGGGACACCACCCGAGCTCCAGTCGCGCGCGCTCGCTCGACACCTCCTTGCCGCTGAAATCTCCCGCACGGGCCGGGACGCGCTCTATCGCGACATTCCCGATCAGGCGTGCGACGGTGTCCGCGATCTGTCGAATGGTGACCCGCTCGTTGCCATCGAGGTTGTAGATCTTGTTCGCCGCGATCGGCTTCAGCGCGAGCACGTTGCCTTCGGCGAGATCCTCGACGTAGACGAACTTGCGGAACTGCGAACCGTCACCGGCGACCGTCAACGGCTCTCCACGAAGCGCTTTCTGGACGAAGACGGGAATCACCGCTCCATCCCGCGCACGCGGCCCGTACGGGATGCCGTATCGAAGAATCGTGATCGGCACCCCGTAGAGCCTGCTGTAGCTCTGGCAGTAGTACTCGGACGAGATCTTCGTCGCCGTGTAGAAGTGCGAGGGCGCGTGGAGCGGAGTGCTCTCGTCCACCTGCGTCGCTGCAGCGTCGCTGTACACCCATGTCGTGCTGCCGTAGATCACGCGCGGCTTCTTACCCCGACGCGCAGCCTCCAGCACGTTGAGGGTGCCGCGCACGTTGATCGACTCGGCGTAGTACGGATCGTCGTGGACGTCCTTCACGTCGGCCACCGCCGCGAGATGGTAGATGACGTCGACCCCGGTGAGCGACATGCGCAGCGCCTCAAGATCGAGCAGGCTGCCGTGGTAGAACTCGATGTCGGTCCGGAAGGTCGGCAGCACCATGTCAAACACGCGGACGAGCACTCCGCGGTCGCGCAGCTTGTCGACGACGTGGGAACCGATGAACCCTGAGCCTCCCGTTACGAGCGCGCGCATGCAGTCACCCTCGACTCGAATTCGATCCTCACCGACCCGCTCCTACCAGTTCCATCGCCGCTGACTCGAGCGCCGCCGCGACGGCCTCGGCATCGGCGGGTGTCATCCGTGCGGACATCGGCAGACAGATATGCGACGCGCACACGCGCTCCGCGTCCGGCAGCCGCCGATCGGCGGACCTCTCGAACACCGGCTGGCGATGGCAGGGCAGCTCGTAGACCTCGCCCGCCAACCCGAATCCGAAGCCCTCGCGCACGGCCTGCTTCAAGGCTGAGCGATCGAGCTCCCGCTTCGGAAACGCCACGTACTTGTAGTAGTTACCCCGAGAGCCGGAGGGCTCGGCCAGAGGGGCGAACCATTCGGAGCGCGCGAGGGCTCGATCGTAGGCGCCGGCCACGTGCCGCCGCGTCTCGATGAACTCGGGAAGACGCCGCAATTGCGCCAGGCCGACGATCGCGTGCAGCTCGCTCATCCGCCAGTTGTAGCCGAGCCGCGTGTGAACGTTCGACGTGAAGCTCGCTTTTCCCTGATCCCGATAGACGAGTGCCTCTTCGTACATCCTGCGATCATTGGTGACGATCATGCCGCCCTCGCCGCTCGTCATGACCTTGGTCGGGTAGAACGAGAAGGCCGCCGCCACGCCGAAGCTGCCGGCCTGCCGCCCATGGTGCGTCGCCCCGTGCGCGTGCGCGGCATCCTCGAGGAGCCACAGGCCCCGCCTCCGGCACAGGTCGGCGATGTCATCGATATCGGGCGTCACCAGGCCGCCGATATGGACGACGATGACGCCGGCGGCATCGGGGGTGAGCGCCGCTTCCAGACGCTCGGCATCCAGCATCAGCGTCCGCGGGTTCACGTCGGCAAAACGGACCCGGCCGCCTGCATGCATCACCGCCGCTGGAGTGGCAAAGAACGTGTTGGTCGGCACGACGACGTCCTTGCCCTCCACTGCGAGCACGCGCAGCGCAATCTCGAGGGCGCTCGTGCCGCTGTTGACCGCAACCGCGTGCTCGACGCCAACCAGACGCGCAAACTCCGCCTCGAAGAGCCGGCCGTGCGATCCGAGCGTCAACTGTCCCGATTGCAGGACGTCGTCGATCGCCGCCAGGATTGCACCGCGATCCTCGTCGGGAACGTAGATAGGACTGCCGATGTTCACGCTCTTCCCTGTTCTCACTGACTTTGATCCTCGTGACGATGTGCGGACGTTCGCTGTCGAACAGTCCACTCGCGATTCTCGGGGCCGCCGTCCCTTATCGGACCGCCGTGCACATGTGCTGAAATCGGAAAAACGGAAACACGCGCGGGCCCCATACCTGCATCATGCGAGGACCGAACCGAAACAGCTGCTGGTTCAACTTACTGCTGAATGGAAACCACACCCCATGCTCGAGGTATCGGACACTGCGAAAACCTATCGACATGAGTGCTCCGAGCAGCTCCTTCTTCGTATACGCGTACGAGAATGAAAACTCGGGAACGGCTTGGAAGCGGGAGCCCCGGACCCAGCTTCCGAGATTGTGCGCTCTGACCCTGCTCAGCACCAGGGTTCCTCCGGGCGCGAGCAGGCGGTAACACGAACGCAGATGGGCGTCCGCCTGGCGCGGGTGGATGTAACCCACCACGCTCGAGCTCAGCACGTAGTCGAAACGTTCGTCGCAATCGATGAGACCGTTTTTCGTCAGGCCCAATTCCACATTGCTTCCGGGATACTCCCGTGCGATCTGCTCGAGGTCTTCCTCGTTCACATCGACCGCCACGACCCTGCGGAACCTCGGCCAGTAGGCCTCCTTCCACCACGGCCCTCCACACCCGTAGTCGAGCAACGACTTGCCCTCCGGATCGTCGAACACCTCGTTGACCGTCCGATTGATCGCGCGCCGAACGTATCCGACTTCGACACCGTGATACTCGCGCTCGAACTCGGCGAGACTCTTCTTCCGTCGTCTGCCTTCCTGACATCTCCTGATGGTCTCGTACCTCACGATGACCTGGAACACGTCCAGAATCGGATCGCCATCGGCTGCCGTCATGTCCCGAATCGGCAGGTGACCACTCATTCCGTCTGATGACTGCGCGGGGCTGCAGGGCTGGTCAGATCCAGCCCTTCGCCCAGTAGTACACGATGGCGGCATATTCGTGCACGATGCCGCGAATCTGCTGCGGCGACGCGCCGAAGTCGTGCTCGTAGAAACGGCTCTCGCCCGTCGGCACCGCGATGACCTCGACGCCCGGTGCCAGCTTCCGCCAGGTGAGCGTGGCACGCCGCATGTGATAGGGAGAGCTCACGAGCAGGACGCGCCGCCACCCGCGTCGGTCTGCGATGTCCCTCGCGAAGACGACGTTGTCGTGCGTGCTGCCTGCTCGGGTCTCGAGAATCACGTCGGACTCGGGGACACCGGAAGCGGCTGCCATCGCTTTCATCAACCGGGCTTCTTCGAACAGGTATACGAAGCCCGATGAGAAGACGACGGTCGGCGCGAGACCCGCGTGATAGAGATCGACGGCCTGCTTGACGCGCTCCTGGTAGCTGCTGTCGCTGGCCCGCCCCGACTCACCCACTCCGCCGCCGAACACGACGATGGCGTCCGCCGGCTCCAGCGGCGAGGACACCAGCAGCGGACGTGCCGCAATCCAGATCGCAGGCGTCTGGAAGAGCACGAGGTACGTCGCGAGGAGCGCCGCCGCGGCGGGAACCGTCCGCCGCCGCGCGCGTCGGTACAGGCCTCGAAGGACGACGTCCCAGCGCTCCGCCGCACGTTCGCGCCGCGCCAGCGCCTGATCGATGAGCGCCGACATCCCGGCGATCTGATTCGACCAGCTGTTGTCCCGCGCCACCTGCACGCGGCGCTCGACGTCGTCCGGCGATGCCGGACGGATCGCGTCCCGCACCGCCGCCACGAACGCCTGCGGCTCTGCAGACGCGATGAGGCCGCCGTGTTTGTCGCGGAATCGCCGCATCTCGGGCAGATCCGTCGTCACCACGGCGACGCCCATCGCCAGATACTCGTTCAGTTTGCTCGGAAACACGTGAGCGGTGTAGTCGGTCAGCCGATAGGGGACGATCCCCGCGTCGAATCCCTTGATGTACCCCGGCAGCTCCGCATGCGGCCGCGCGCCGATCAGATGGATGTTGCGGCGCGCCCGCAGCGCGGAGACATCGGTCTGTTCGGGGCCGACGAGGACCACGCTCCCCTCGGGCATCGCATCGGCCAGCGCGCAGACGAGCGGCTGGTCCAGCCAGCGATGCAGTCCGCCGACATATCCGACGACCGGTCGGGGCAGCGCCTTGATCTCGGGCGCCACCGCATCGGCGTGCTGCCGTACGGTCTCGAACGCCTCGTAATTCACACCGGAGGGAAAGAGATGCACGTGCCTGTTGAACGCTGCCGCCCGCTCACCGAGGCGCTCGGACGTCACGAAGACGAGATCAGCCTCCCGAAAGAGCTGATCCTCGCTTCTCCTGATCCTGCGCGCCGCGCGCGAGCTCGACGCCAGGTCGTCGGTGCAGTGATAGATCGTCAGCCGCGGATCGACGCCCCGGATGAGGTCGCGCGCCAGCGGGGTCGGCAGAAACGTCCAGACAATGGGTGCATGAAACCCCGTGGCCAGCATCCATCGCCGGAGCGCCCGCAGCAGGAGCGCGCCGTTGATCCGCTGCGCCACGCGGGAATACGGAAACGGCAGGACCACGGGGGACAACACGAAGAGGTTCGGGCGCTCCTCGCGGAAGCCCTTCGTGCCGCGCCACCAGTTCCGCAGGCGGCTCCGGATGCGCGAGACATCGGACAGGCGGGGCGGCCGGACCCCGGTGTTCTCGACGAACAGGACCCGGTTTCCCTGGGCCGCCAGGCGCGCCATGATCTCCTGGTGGCCCTGCCAGATGAAATCCCAGTCAATCGAGGAGATACAGAGAATGTCGTGGCCGGATGTCATCGTGTCGCCGTGAAGTCCTGCCAGCGGCCGACCCAGTCGTACTTCCCCTCGAGCTTCCACTGAAAGTCCCGCAGGCTGTCCCTGCCGGCCACTTCGATCCGCCGGACCGTGTACGACGGCGCCGGTACGCGATTCGAGCCGTACCGGCTCGTGCAGGCCAGCGCGTACCCCGCTCGCTCGACGGCGCGATGCACGCGCGGGTCGTGCCGGCCATACGGATAGCTGAAAGAGCGGACCTCGACGCCCAGACGCTCGTCGAGCACGCGCTTGGCGCCCGCCGTCTCCTCGTCGAGGCGCTCGGCGCTGCACCGCCGCAGGTCGACATGGGTCATCGAGTGCGCACCCACCTCGAAGCCATCCTCGATCAGCGTGGCAACGTCGTCCCACCGGAAGTGACCCCAGGCCTCCGAGTAATTCCGAGCCTCGCGGACACCGTCGAGGAATCGCGGCGTCACGAAGAACGTCGCCGGGAAGCCGAACTGCCGCAGCGTCGCCGCCGCCCGCGCCTGACTCCGATAGCCGTCGTCGAAGGTAATCGCCACGCGCGCTCGAGCGCTGGCGTCCGGCCCGTTGCAGAGGGCGCCGAGCGGGACAACGGCATAGCCTTCGTCGCGCAGCAGCGTCATCTGTTCCGCGAACTGCCGCGGGGGCACGCGCAGAGACATCACGTCGGCCGGGTCGCGATCGTCGATCGCGTGATAGAGCAGCACTCTGACGCCGCCGCCAGCCACCGGCGGGGCCACGCGCGCCACAGTCCGCCGGAGGCGGTTCTTCAGGTTCAACACCGCAGGCGCGCTACGGAAGCGCCGCGGTCGAACGGCGCGCGGCGCGAATGTTGACGACGCGGCGCAGCAGACGGGAGCTGCTCCACTCCCACTCTCCCAGCCACTCGACCTCCTCGGCCCCCGTCCACCGCTTGAAGCTCGCCACGCCCGGTGCCCGGACGTGATCCACCCCCGCGAGATCGAAGTGGGTCACGCCGCGGCCGCGGCATTCCAGCATCATCGTCCACAGCAGGACGAACGAGGCGCCGGAACGCCGGGCCTCGTCGGACGTCGCCGCCACGAGCTCCCAGGCGCGATCGCCCTGAATCGCACAGGCATGAAACGCGACGAGCTCCCCCGCTTGATTCCGGCACCCGTACACGAGCGCCCGATCGCCGAGCGCCTCGAACAGCGCCGCCACCTCCGAGGGCTCGACCGATCCGCCGATGCCCTTGGCCGCATTCATCGACCGACACAGCTGAGCGAGCTCGCGGACCGGTGGGGCGTCAAAGCGCTCGACACGCAGATTGCGCTGCTGGGCCTGACGCAGGCTGTATCGCCAATTGCGGTTCAATCCGGCAAGCAGCTGCTCCTCCGACTGCCGCAGGTCCCACACCGCAGTCGTGCCCGCGCCCACCGGGCGACCCGGCCGGCTCCAGCCGTTGGCGCTCAGGTATTGCACCTCGTCGCGCGTCCCGATCCGCAGGAAGCTGGCACGGCAGTAGAGACGGCGGGCCTCCATCTGCTCGGCCAGCTCCTTCATCGAATCCGACGAGCACGTGTCGAGGCAGCCCACCGGCCCGCCGGGGCACCAGGCGACGACGGTGCGCAATGGATAGCGTCGGACGAGCGCCTGGAGCATCGCGACGACGACCCCGTCGGCGTCGGCCCGGAAGTAGTGCGGGGCCCACCCGCGCGTCCCTTTGTACTGTCCCCACCGCACCGATTGGAACAGGCTCTGGTCGCGGAACCGAAGCAGCTGCGCGTCCCACGTCGGCTGCACTTCATCCGCGGCCAGCTTCGTCCATCTCACCACAGAAACGGAACGACCAGCAGGTGACGATCGCCGCCGGCCGACTCCCCGGCCACCGCCGCGGGCACATCGGACCAGCGCCACAGCGTCAGGCCGACGCCCGCGAAACGAGCCGCGACCGCCGGTGAGTCTTCCGGGGCGGCCACGAGCGGAAAGCCAAACGGCACGACATATGGCGGCAGATCCGGAAAGACAGGGGCGGCGGCGACACCGGCGGCAAGACGGCCGACCAGCTCGTACAACGCGCGCCGCCGCCGCCCTTCGAGGTCGGGATCCGCGACCACGAGCTTGCGGGCAAGCATGCCGCACGCGGGCGGCGCCACGGGCATCCGCGTTTCCGCATCCGGCGCCGCCTGGGGGAACGCATGCCCCGTCAGCAGACGCCGTGCCTGCCTGACAGCGTCAATGACCTTGTACGTCACCGCCGGCCCCAGGCGTGGGCTGATTCGTCGAAACGCCTGCTTCATGCGGTAGCGGGGGTCGACCGCGCCGCGCCGGAACGTGACCCCCGCGCCTGGCATCTCGGAACGCCGGTTGAACACGACGGCGCCGCCGTCAGGCACCGCAATCGTCTTGCGAAAACTGAACAGACCGGCGTCGCCACGAGCCCCGAGCAGATCCCCGCGCTCGTCACGGCTCAACAACCCCTGGGCGTTGTCTTCGATCAGCACCGCGCCGGTCCGCTCGCAGTAGGCGCGAAACACGTCGAGCCTCTGGGGGAACCCGAAGTAGTTGACCGCGACGACGGCCTTGGCGGCAACGTCCTGCGCTGGCACGCACCCGTGCAGCTGGCGGCCGACCGGGTAGAACACCGGCAGAGCGCCCAGCATGTTGATCGAGGCCAGCAGCTCCCTGCAGATCACCTCCGGCACGAGCACGCGATCGCCTGCCCCCACGCCGTAGGTCCGCAGGGCATCGACGAGCGCCCACCGGGCCAGTGAGTAGTACCGCGTGGTCCCGCTGGGAAGGACGTTCGACACGGGCCAGGGCTCGCGCGCACGCGGCGGGCTGTAGATCGTGGCGATGAGCGCCGCTTCGGCCGCGGCCAGGTGCATGTCCGCGGGCGCTACACGGTCTTCTGCCGGTCGCCCACTTTGACTTTCGCAGCTCTCGGGCGTCATCCCTTGCGGCCCGCCACCCGATCTCTCAAGGCTGCCGCGACCGTTCGTGGCCGCGTGACGGCGAACGCTCCGACGGCCGCCAGGCCCAGGCGCAGTCCCCAGCCGACCCTCTGGACGGGGACGCCCACGAGGGCCAGCAGCACGGTGTGAACGACCACCGCAGCGACGATGGCGATGCCGGCAGCGCGCACCTGCACGTCGAGATCGCTGTCGACGATGGGCGCGAGGAGACGGCGGACCCTCCCCTGGTGCGACCAGCCGGCCGACGCCGCGCGCAGAGCGCGGAACAGCGGCCTCAGGAGTCGGCTGTCATGGATGGGAAGCTGCTCGATCGACCGGACCTCCTGCTCGTCCGACCATTCATGCCGGACACCTGCCACGAGCCGCTGCCGATACATCCGGGCCATTCGAAGCAAGGCGCCACCCGCGGTCCACACCGCGCTGTGGGCCGCCGCGCGGCGAAGCGTGCGGGCCACGATGCTCGAAGCAACCACACGGTCGAAGGCCCCCATCAGCGCGCGTCGAGCCTCATCTCGAGGATCCACCCGCCCATGGCACCCGACATCGTCTCGAACACCAAGGGCGCGCCCACCTTCACAGGCCGCCCCTTGTAGGTCCAGCCAGACGAGGAGAAGACGACCGGCACACGAAGCGTCGCGGAGAACACAACCGCCCGTTCCTGGAGCCGGTATGTGCGCGGGCCGTCCGTCGTCGTCTCGGCGACGACGGTCTGCCGTTCGGATCCGATGCCGGTCAGAACCGCGCCGTCGGCGCCGGCCAGGGCGCCGGGGCCACCGACATCGACGTCGCCGACTTTGACCAGATCGAGCAGCTCCTCGCCGGCGGCGAAGCGCGCGCGCACGATGGCAATGGCGCCGGCTTTGACCGGCACCGGAATCACCCTGATCGCCCCGGGCAACTGGAAGAGCTCCTGCGCTTCGTCATACACCACAAGGTCATAGGTGCCGATGGCCAGTTCCGGAACCTTGATTTCTGCCCGGGTCGGACTCTCGATGAGGAACGGGAGATCGCGGCTGCCGATCCGGACGCGCAGGAAGGGACGCAGTTCCTCGCCGACCACCTCGACCGTTGCGGGCTGGCGCTCGACGACTTCGGTTGGCGAGATCGACGTGATCCTCGGATCCGGCACGCGAAACAGCAGGAACGCCCCGTAGGCCAGAGGAATCAGTCCAAGCAGGAACACCCCGACGAAGGCGTCGATGAGATTCACCGTGCCGAGCAACCGTCCGCGGTCGTCAATCAGAGGCATGCGAGGTGCGCGGGGGCCATCACCGCGTCAGATTCGCTCTCTCATTGGGCTTCATGTCGAGAACCCACCCGCCCATCGCGCCCGAGACGGTCTCGAACGCGAACGGCGCTCCCACCTTCACGGGCCGTCCTTTGTAGGTCCACCCGGACGGCGTGAAGACGACCGGCACGCGCAGCGTCGCGGTAAAGGCCACGACCGGCCCCTGGAACATGTAGCTCCGATCGAGTACGGACGTCGTCGTCTGGGCCGTCATCGTCTGGCGCTCGGATCCGATGTCGGTCAGGACCGCCCGGCTCGGACCGACCGCGGCGCTGGATCCGCCGACGTCGACATCCCCGACGTTGATCAGGTCGATCAGCTCTTCCTGGACCGTAAAGCGCACGCGCACCGTCGCCACGGCGAGGCGCGCTCCAGAAGGACGGACTTCATCGATCAGGAACCGCACGCGCTCGGACGTCGGCGCGGCGGCGCCATGCCCCAGCTGCCAGCGCGACCACGACAGCGTCAATGTTGCACCGAGCGCCACCACGGTGTCGCCGACCCTGCACTCCCCGTTCACCAGGGCACAGCTCACGCGCAGAATGGCCGGAATGCGCAGCTCGCCTGGCACCGACGTCATCACGGACACGCCGGTGCCGAACGGCGTCGTCCCTGCGTTGATGCGCCGAACGTCAGGCTCGGGCGAGTGCAGCGTGACCACCTCGGCGATCGGCTCCGGCAGTCCGGAATGCGCGAGCCGCGATCCGACCTCGATGACAGGCACCTGATCCTTCCCGATGCCCACGAACGCGCCGACCGCCTGGACCTCGGCCGTCGGTTGCGCTGGCGGCGGCGCCGGCCTCACCGTCAGCGCGCCGGGCAACTGGAAGAGCTCCTGGGCCTCGTCGTAGAGCGCGATGTCGTAGGTCCCCGCCGCGAGCTCTGGCACCCTCACCTCCGCACGGGTCGGACTTTCGATCAGGAAGGCTACTTCCTGGCTGCCGATCCGCGCGTACAGAAAGGGACGCAGATCCTCGCCAGTGATCTGCAGCGTGGCGGGCTGGCGCGCGGTGACCTCGCTCGGCGAAATCGACGTGATTCTCGGATCCGGCACGCGAAACAGCCGGAACGCCCCGTAGGTCAGAGGAATCAGTCCAAGCAGGACCACGCCGACGAGGGCATCGATGAGATTCACCGTGCCGAACAGCCGCCCGCGGTCGTCAATCATGCGCCTTCACCGCGTCAAATGCGTTTCCTCATCGAGCTGCACGTCGAGGATCCATCCGCTTATCGCGCCCGACACCGTCTCGAACTGGAAGGACCCTCCCACCTTCACGGGCCGTCCCTTGTAGTCCCAGCCGGACGGCGTGAACACGACCGGGACGCGCACGGTCCCGGTGAAGACCACGACTCTCCCCTGGAGCACGTAACTGCGATCGAGGACCGACGTCTCCGTCTCGGCGAGTACCGTCTGCCGATCGGATCCGATCTCGATCAAGACTGCTCTGTTCACGCCCACCGCGGTAGCCGATCGACCGATGTCGAGATCTCCGACCTTGATCAGATCGAGCATTTCCTCCACGGCGGTAAAGCGCACCCGCACCGTGGCGACGGCCGCCCTGGCCGTCGGAAACTCCATCGGTGCATCCGCCAGCCGGACCTCCTGAATCAGGAACTGGACGGCCGAAGGTGCGCTCCCCGACGGACCACCGCTCGACGGCTGGAGGGTGATCGTCCTATCCGGCCCCACGGGGGTAGGCCCGACCCTGCACTCCTCATTCACGACCACACAGATCAGACGAAGAATCGCCGGCACCTGCAGCTCGTCTGGCGCAGACACGGTGAGGACCGCATCGCCCACTCTCACGCGCTGCACGCGCGCCGTCGCAGGCTTTACCGCCAGCACCTCGGCCGCGACCAATCCCTCGATCCGACGGCCCGAACCCGCCGTCGCCTCCGCGTCCGGCTGACGATCGAATCTGGCCCCGATCCTCGCAATCCGTGCGGCCTGGTCTGGCGGCACGCCGATAAAGGCACCCGCAAGCTGCAACTCGATTGGTGGGTTCAGGGGCAGGGTTTCCGGAAACTCCGGCCGCGTTCCGGGCGGACGGAGCTCCTCCACCAGGAACTGCACAGGATCCGACCGTCGCTCGGGCGGATCGTCCGTCGAATGCCGGTGCAGCAACGACAGGGGAATCGACGTACCGGGCGCCACGACCGTGTCTCCAATGTTGCACTGACCACCGACCACGGCGCAGGTCAATCGCAGAACGGCCGGAACGCGCCGCTCGCCCGGGACCGTGGCCGTGACGACGCTGCTCCCTGCACGCACCGGTTGGGTACTCGGCTCAGGTGGCCGCAGAGCGAGGACTTCGGCGATCGGCACAGGCTCGTCGCGAATCGCGTCAGACGCCGTGGAGACCGCGTCGTTCGGCCGAGTGAGTTTCGAGCCGGCTTCAATTGGCAACGATCCACCCTCGTCGATCGCCACGAACGCGCCAACCGCCTGGACTTCGACTGACAGGGGTTTCGAACTCGGCGCCGGCACCACTGCCAAGGCACCCGGCACACGGGCGAGCTCCTGCGCCTCGTCATACAGGATGAGGTCGTACGTCCCTGGCGCGAGTGCCGGCACTTTGATGTCGGCGCTCGTCGGACTCTGAATCAGAAACGGGACGTCCTGACTCCCGATCCCGACGCGCAGGAATGGACGCAGTTCTTCGCCGACGATCTGAACCGTGGCGGGCTGGCCTGCGGTGACCGTCGTCGGCGAGAGCGACGTAATCTTCGGCGCCGGCACCCGGAACAGGAGAAATGCGCCATATACCAGCGGGACCAGTCCAAGCGCCAGCAGCCCGACCAGCGCGTCGATGAGATTCATCCTGCCGAACAGCCGCCCGCGGTCGTCAATCACAGGGTAGCCGGTTGTCCTGTTGCCGTGTCGCCTGATCCGCCTGGCATCGCCGCAGCGCTTTCTTCACCTTCGGCGGGCCGCCGCCCGGACAGGGCATATGCCAGTCTCGATACGGTTGCCACGCCGCCAAGCGCGCTCAACCACACGACGAAGGGGACGACCGTATCGCGGTGCCGGATCATGGTGCCGATGTTGCCGCTGTTGAGCGCGACCGCCGCCGCTCCAGCCGTCGCGAGCCCCGCCAGGAGGCATGTGAGGAGCAGATCGCGTCTCAGGCCGACGACCAGTCCCACGAATGCCAGAGCGACAAGAACATACCAGACGATCTGCTGGGGAAGAAAGACCAGTGCGACGCCCGATTGCGCCTGCCATGGCAGCGGGACGACCACGAAGCTCACGAGCGCGCGAACGACGAACCGGCCGGATTCGACCGGCGTGAGCGTCGGACGATCAATCGAATACGCGCGCTCGTCGAGCAGCTTGTACGAATAGCCTGGGCTCCGGACCTGGCCCAGATGCTGCAGCGCCGCCGCCTGGACCTGAGACATCATCGCCGTCTGCACGCCGGGATCGTTCCATGCCTGGCGGGCGGCGATCGGCCCGAGCAGCAGCACCAGCAGCAGGATCGACACGCGCCGCACGACGAAGCTCGCAGCGAGTCCCGCGGCGAGACCCAGGGTTGCAATCAGCTGCGCTCCCGCCCGCACGCCATCGATGACGGCTACTGAGGCCATCAATATGGCCAGCGCGATCACGCGTGTGGAGAACCTGCCCCGTACCAGGTGCACGGCGGCGACCAGGCCGATCACCAGGAGAAAGACGTACATCGACTCCTTCAGGGCAGACACCGACCAGAGAAAGGGCGTCGGCAGAAAGAGCAGGATGACCAGGCCGACGAACGCGCTCGCACGCCCGTACGCGGAGCGCACGAGACGGTACAGCGCTACCGCGCCTGCCACGAACAGGGCGACGTTGACCAGATGAATGCCATACGGGGCAGGCCCCAGCCAGTACTGGATGTAGGCGAGCACGTACAGGTAGGTGGTCCACCCGTAGGACTGCTCGAACGCCAGCGAATAGAAGAGCGGCGCAACGGGAATGCCCAGCCAGATATTGCGGATCGACAGCGCGCGGCGCTTCAGTGCCTGGCCGTCGCCGTCCCAGAAGAAACTGACCGCCTGGTAGTGATCCGTCGTGGCGAACAGCCATGCGATCGTCAGCATCCGCACGGCGACCGCGACCGCGAGAACCCCCAGCACCCAGCGTCGTTCACGTTCCGTCAATCCCCGGCTCGTCCACGCGAACAGGCCGGCCATGACGGCGAGAAACCAGACGGTCAGCGGAGAGGCGGCGTACACCGTTCCCAGCACCGCTCCCGCGGCGATCCCGCAGGCGAGAACGGAACGCGACATGCCGGCACCCACGGGCGTCCTCACTGTCGTCCGAAGACTCGCGCGATCTCGTTCTTCAGGCGGGGCCACGGCTTCTGCGCCTCCATGCGCTCGAACGCCGGGCGAAGCGCGCCAATGTCGGCAAAGTAACGCTGATAGGGCACATTACGGACCTTTCGGCCCGCGGCCTGCGCCGCGACCACGTCCGGGTGCGCCTGGAGAGCGTCGATATCCGCGAGCTCGCCCGTCTGGGGCAGCCTAAACACAAGGTGGTTCACGACGTCAACAGGAATGAGACGCCCCTGGCTCTGGACGAGCGCGATGTAGAGGCCCGAGCCACCGGGCTCGCGAAGGATGGCGCCCGTAGCCGGCAATCCGCTGTAGCTCGCGAGCAGGGCGAACGCCTCCGTGCGCTGGTCGGTCTCGCCGTAGCCTCTGATGACGATGTGCAGTACGTGATCGTCGATGATCGGAAAGCCGGCGGGCGTCGGCCGCACGTTCCGCCCGACCCACTCGAAGATCCTCAACAGCTTGTCGTCGTCGCCGGCGGCGCCGGCGGTCACCTCGGCCGCAAGGCGGCGCGTCTGGAGATCGCGGCTCAGGAAATTCGCCGCTTTTTCGTAGAGCGGAATCGTCCTGCTGGACACCTGATAGTCGACGCCGTAGCGGGTGGTCACGGGCCAGCACGCGACGGTACCGAGCAGCACTCCCGAGGCGGCCGCGGCCGCGGCCCGGTTCAGCCGCCGGCGTCTCAGGTTGGACGTGCCGCCTGCGTCCACCTCGATGAGATCCCCACGCCCGCGAGCACGAACAACACCAGCAGGAACGGCACGCGATACCGAAAGAGGCTGCCCAGACCAACCATCGTCAAGCCGAGGGCAGTGGAACCGATGAGCAGGTACAGCAGCAGGACATACGCGCCCGCGTTCCGTGCTCGGAGCAGCCGCCACGTCCCGACGGCGGCAAACGCGAGGAGGACGGAGACCAGGGCGGGCTCGAGGATCGAGGCAGATTTCAGGACACCCGCCACACCACCGGTGTCGAACACCTGCCATGGAAATGGTGACAGAAAGAAGTACGCGCCACTCCTGGGGAGGTAGTACAGAACGTCACCAAATGCTGAAAAGCGAACATCCGGATCGATCGGCGAATGGCCGGCGGACGGCATCAATCCGATTCGCATGTTCGATAGGGTCTCAGGGAAGCGTCGTAGGTCGACGGCCAGCCGCCGCGCCAGCTCCACCGACGACCACCACAGCGCCGACGCGCCGCCGGTGGGCGGACCTCCCTCTGGAGGCTGTTGGGACACGGCGTGCCCGGGGTCTCCTCCGCCACCCGGACGACTCGGCCCTGCCCGCTCCTGCAACACGAGGGCCCTCAGTTGCTCCTCGGCAGTGCGAAAGCCGGGCCGCTGATCGAGCACCTTGATGAACTCCAGCTCCGCATCGCCCGCATTCCCTCTCTCGAGATGCGCGACGCCACGCGCGTAATGCCCTTCCCACGGAGTGCTGGAGGCGAAAAAGTAGAGGGGGTTGAGCGGCTGGCCGATGAACGCGACGCTCAGCATCAGCGCTCCCGCCGTCAACGCCGCGACGCTGCGAGAGGCCTCGCGCCAGCGAAGGATCACGAGAGCCGACCAACCGAATACGGCAAGAGCCGAGAACCCGAGGGCGAGTGCGTACAACGGACGTGCCATGGCGATCGCCATCGTGGCCGCGGATGCTCCGAACAGCAGACCCAGGAGGCGCCATCGCGCCCAGGGCTCCTGGAGCTGTCGTGCCCGCACGGCGCTGTCGCACAGCGCCACGCTGAAGTACAGGGCGAGCAGAACCAGGAAGACGGTCATCTCTTCCTTGAGCAGCTGCGTGGACCAGAGCACCAGCGACGGCCAGAATGCCACCAGCCCTGCACCGATCCGGCCCGCGACAATGCCGCCGAGCCGACGGGCGATGGCAAACGCCAGGAGCGCCGAGAAGCCCCCGACGGCGGCATTGAGCCAGGCGCCGTGCAGCGGATGTACGCCGATCGCCTTGTAGATCGCGGCCACTATGAGGAAGTACCAGCCGCCCTCGAGCCCGGCGGGCAGCTCGATGCCGTCGCGCCACGCGTCGAGGATCCCGAGCGCCAAGACATGGTGGTGCCGGGCGTCCGGCGCGAACGTCCAGAAGCCGCTGCTGAACTGCTGCTGACGCAGAATCGGCAGATCCGCGAGCGAGATCGCATAGAGCACGGGTGACAGGGCTGCGCGAAGCATGAGCCCCCCCAGCGCGAGCCACGCCAGTACCCCGTCGTCCAGCACGCGGCGCGCCATCCAGTAGCAGATGCCGCCCGCCCCGCCGAGCAGGAGCAGTCCGGTCCCCCACGGTGCGCTCCCGGATGCGGCTGGAGCGAGCGCCAGGCTCACAAGGGCCCCACCGGGCAGCGCCCATCGGGTCAGGGCGCGCGTCATGCCCCGCCCCTGCGCTCATCGCGCCCGATTGTGTCGGACGGTGCGACCACGTGACCACGGTCAGAGGAGGCGACCAGACGCTGGGACCGCCACCGCAATCGCCAGACGGGAGCACTCCGCCGCCGCTCCGACGCCGCCTGGAGGATCTCGAGCACCCGCGGGACGTGCGCCGCCGCCGAGTAGCGCTCCTCCACGGTGCGCCGCCCCTCGCGCGCAACCCGCGCCCGCAGCGCGCGATCGGCGAGGAGCAGGGTCAGCTTCTCCACCCATTGCCGTTCGGTCGCCGCCACGAATCCGTTCGTCCCGTCCTCGATGATCTCCCGGTTGACGCCCACGGGCGACACGACCGTGGGCACCCCGACCGCGAGGTACTGCAGCGCCTTCAAGCCGCATTTGCCGCGGGACCACGGATCGTCGGGCAGCGGCATGATGCCGACGTCGAACGACCGGAGGTCGTCGATCTCCGACCGGGCGCTCCACGCCTTGCTCTCCACGGCAATCCCGCCCATCGAGACGTCGGGGCTCCCGACCACCTTCAGCGTGAACCGCACGGTCCGGGCGAGCGCCTGCAGCATCGGCTCGACATGCCTCAGGTGCTTGAGCGTCGTGAGGCTCCCGCTCCAGCCGACCACCGGCGTCTTCGGGATGTCCACGTCGGGCTTCATCGTGTACGCATCGGTGTCGATCGTCGTAGGGACGATCGACACCCGATCCGTATGCGCCAGCGCGTACTCCTGCAGGTACCGATTGCCGACCATCACGTGCGAGCTCAGCCCGCAGATGACCCCGGTCTTCCGCGCCCATTTCAGCCACTTGAAGGCGCGGTTGGCATCGCTCATGTCAGGCAGGAAAATCGCGTCGTCGAAGTCGTAGACGATGGGGATCCCTTTCGCGGCGAGCGCACGCTCCAGAACCGGTGGGCCAATCGGCGCCAGCTCGCGATGGATGACAATCACATCCCACTCGGGCCCCACCTGAAGGAGGAATCGGACCCGGCGCTCCATGCAGCGCAGCAGCTCGACCGCCTTGGCGCCATGCCGACCGTTCGCACGGATCACGGCCCGCAGGTCGTCGGTCTCGAAGGGCGCGAAGTGAAACCGCACGCCCTGCCGCTCGAGCGCACGCGCCCACTGCTCGATCCGGAACCGCTGACCGGGAGCGGTGTCCGGCAGGTACGGCACGAGCACGAGAACGTTCATCGCAGCAGATGCAGCCGGTCCAGCTCCGCGTAGGCCTGGTCGACGAGATCCCGGCTCGTCGTGCCCGGATCCAACGACCACGACACCAGATCCCGCAGGCCGGCATCCAGGTCGACCTGCGGCGTCCACCCGAGCCCCCCGTGCGCGAGCGACGAGTCCGAGAAGCAGTGGCGGATGTCGCCCGCGCGGAACTGCCCCGTCACGACCGGCTCCACGGGCATCGACAGGACGCGAGCGAGCGCTTCGAATATCTGCAGGACGCTGACGGGTCTGCCGGCGCCGATGTTGACGGCCTGATAGTCGGCCCCGGAACACGTGAGGGCCAGCAGGTTCGCCCGCGCGATGTCCCGCACGTGGATGAAATCGCGCGTCTGCCGGCCGTCTTCGAAGACGATCGCCGGCTTCTTGTTGAGCAGGCGCGACATGAAGATCGCGGCGACCCCCGTATACGGGTTGGCCAGCGACTGCCGCGGCCCGTAGATGTTGAAGTAGCGCAGCGCGACGACGGGCAGGCGAAAGGCGCTCCCGAAACAGAGAACCAGCTCCTCCTGGCTGCGCTTCGAGCTGGCGTAGATCGAGGTCGCCGCGAGCGTCTTCCCTTCTTTCGTCGGAATCGCTTCGAGCGCCTCGCCGCAGGACGGGCAGTGCGGCTCCCATTGCCGGTTCGCGAGCTGGCCGTCTCCGCGCGACGCGGCGGCCGGTGCGTTGCACGCCCCGCACCGATAGGCGCCCTCGCCGTAGATGCTCATCGACGAGGCGACGACGACCTTGCGGACCTGCGTGCCTCCGGTTGCGAGCACATCGAGGAGCTGGGCGGTTCCGCCGACGTTCACCGAACAGTAATGGAACGGCTGGTACATCGACTGGCCGACGCCAACCGCCGCCGCCAGGTGCAGGACCGCCTCCGCGCCGGTCAACGCGGACTGCAGCACGGCGCGATCCCTGACGTCGCCTCGGATGAAGGTGAATCTCGGGTTCCCCTGATGCTGCCGCAGGTTCGGCGGCAGACCGTCGATCTCCCCGTGCACCTGGGGATCGAGGCTGTCCAGGACGGCAACGTCATGATCGCCGGCGAGAAGCAGATCGACCGTGTGCGAGCCGACGAAGCCGGCGCCGCCTGTGACGAGGACTCTCATGTCGTCAACCTCGAGTACCGAGTGCCCCACCCGTGCGGGCGACGGCAACGAATTGGAAGGCAAAGAGCGTCTTGGCCGCGCGGGCCAGTCCTGCGTTCATCGCATGGAGGACTGCGAGCCACCGGCCATGGAACCGTTCGGGCACGACGAGCGGCAGCGGGACGGGCGTCGGCACCATCTCGACCTCGGCCAACTCCGCCTCTGCCAACAGCTGCCGCAGGGACGCCCGCGTGAAGAACCGGAGGTGCGTCCGGTCCAGGATGCCTCGGTCGGTGTAGTTGAACCGCCCCACCAGGAGCTGCAGTCTGATCCAGATGTGGGCGACGTTGGGCACCGACACGATCACGAGACCATCCGACTTCAAGTGGCGATTGAGGGCCACGAGCACGCGGGCCGGGTCGCGCAGGTGCTCCAGGACGTCGCCATAGACGATCACGTCGAACGGACCATCGAGCTCGGGGCTGTCCCAGTCCAGGTCGGCCACGACGGCGGTTCGGCAGACCGCAGCCGCCCGTGTGGCCAGCTGCGGGTCGCGCTCGATACAGGTGACCTCATAGCCCTGCGCCGTCAGCCGGCGGGCGAGGAAGCCATCCGCCGCGCCGACGTCCAGGAGGCGACGCCCGTGTCCGGATCCCAGCAGCGAGAGAATGACCGAGTGGCTCGAGTACGGATGGTCCTTGAGCGCATACGGGCCGCCGCACGCGGTGCAGCCCGCCAAGCCGTCAGGACGATCCTTCAGGGTCGGATGCGGCAGCACTCCAGGCATTGACGGTCGGCTTCATGTCGACCCGGAACAGGTCCTGTCGCCACAGCCCACCCTTGTGCAGCAGATAGCGGCAGACCGTTCGGAGAATGCTCATGCCATACGCGACGCCCTTGCGAAACGACATCTGGGAGTTCTCGTCGAGGTACCGCGTGGGGTGGGGGATCTCGGCGATCCGGGCCTTCCGGATCGCCGCCTGCACGATGATGTCCGTGTCGAAATCGAACCGGTCGCTGAGAAGCTCCAGCGGCACGCGCTTGAGAAACTCGGTCGAATACGCGCGGTAGCCGTTGTGATAATCCGTCAGGTTCGTGCGGAAGACCAGGTTCTCCAGGGCCGTCAGGAACCGGTTCGGCACGTACTTCCAGAGCGGCATCCCGCCGGTCAACACGTCGCCGAGCACCATCCGCGTCCCGGTGGCGACGTCGTAGCCGTCCCGGCGGATCTTCGCGATGAACTGCGGAACGAACTTCGGATCGTATTGATTGTCGCCGTGCAGCATGACGACGACGTCGGCGCCGCGCTTGATGGCCTCGAGGTAACCCGTCTTCTGCGCCGCGCCGTACCCCTTGTTCCGCGCGTGGGAGATGACGGAGAGCCCCAGCCGGCGTCCGACGTCGGCCGTATCGTCGCCGCTGCCGTCGTCCACGAGCAGGATTTCGTCCGCCGGATTGGGCGACAGCTCCGCGATGGTCTTGGGGAGCACGCCTCCGACATTGTGCGCGGGCATGACGATGATGCACTTCGGCTTCGGGATCAAACGCCTCCTCCTATCGAGTCGACGTGAGGGGGTCCGGAGAATGACGCCAGGCGCCGGTAGACGTCCCAATACCTGTCAACACCCACGTCCAGCGAGAAGTAGGACTCTGCGAGATGGCGGCAGCGCGCAGCAAGCGAGGCATCAGACCAGAGATCGTGAAGCTCGTCAAGGGCGCGCACGCGCGCCTCCGGCGTGAACTGCGACAGGGCGACACCCACCCGATTCGCGGTCACAACACTCCCCATATCGCCGACCGCATCGTTGACGACGACCGGCAGGCCCGTGGCGAGGTATTCGCCAACCTTGGTCGGACACGTTCCCTGTCTGCCCCACCCGGGCTTGTAGAACGCGAGTCCGGCGTCGGCCTCGCGGAGCCACGTGGGCATCTCGGCGGAGGCCGCCGAGACAATCGTGACGCGCTCGGGTGCGAGCCGTGACCGGCTGAGCCCCGCCGCCGCCGCCTCACGGTCCCTGGTCACGATCAGCATTCGAGTCCGCGGGCAGCGCGCGCGCGCCTCCTCGATGAACCGCAGCATCTCGTCCAGCAGGTACCACGTTCCGAGCGACCCGGCATAGACGAACACACGCGCGTCGTCCGCGCGCCCGGTCCTCTCTGCTCGCGGAAACCGAACGAGGTCCACACAGGTCGGCACGACGACGACCTGCGGCGCGCCGGATCGAGCCCAGCCTTCGACGGTCAGCCGGGCTCGTTCCGTCAGCGTGACGATCGTGTCGGCATCTTCGACGAAGCGGCGCTCCAGCCGTTTGGCCAAGCGGTACAACAACCCGTCCGCGGGCCACAGTCCGCCCTCCACGCGCTCGTCGGCCCAGAATCCCCGCATGTCGAAGATGAACCGGACCCGGAACACGCGCGTGAGGAGCCAGGCGATGAGCGCCGCCACGTAGCTCCTGGCATGGATGATGTGCACGCGGTCTCTCGTGACCGCGGCGCCGGCGCGCACCATGCCGAGCAGCAGGTCGAGCGGCTTGGCCAGGAGGCGCGGCCGCGCGTGAAACCTGACCGGGATCCATCGAATCCGCTGGCCGGCCAATTCGGCACGAAGGGTCTCGATGCGGCCGGGGACCATCGCGTCCGCGGGCTTCTCGAACGAGATCAGCGTAATCGCCGCTCCGCGAGATGAGAGTCCACGCAGATACGGAAGCACCTGCGACTGACCGAGCGGTTCCAGTGCGCCGTCATAGGAAATGTAGAGGACGCTCGGTGCGCGTCGTGCGGGCACTCGTCCGTCGCCTCAGGTCCGGGCGGGCGTCGCATCCGCCGGGTGACCCACGAGCGCGTGGCCCTCGGGCTCTGGCACCCTGTCGAGGCGGACGAGCCTCCATTGGACCGCTACCATGGCGCCGAGGAGCAGCATCGCGCCCATGCCGGGGAACCCGAGGAACTTGTAGACCTCGGTCGGGCTCAGATGCGGGGCGATATTGAAGGTGGCATTGAGGCCATCGATCCCCAGCAGCCAGACGAGCACGCTGTTTGGCATGACGTTGCCGACCAGGACCAGCGAGACGAGCGTCGCGATCCGCGCCCCGCGGCTCACGAGCCCGCGTTCCGCGAGGTGCAGCAGGATCGCGTAGACCGGAACGGCCATCGTCAGCGTGTCATACGACAGCAGCGGCGCAATCACGAACATCAGCGCGGCGGCCGAGGCGAATCCGCTCAGCGTGCGCAGCGGATCCAGACGGGGCGACGGCTTCCAGCGCCACAACATCAGCATGCTGAAGCCGATCAACGCCAGCGATACCACGAGCACCACTCGATCGACCACGACGGCCGCCTCCGGCTCCACGAGGTGAGTGAAGTAGTGCGTCTCGTTGGGCAACTCGAACCGTATGAGCGCCTTGTTGAGGAGACCTTTGAGTGAATTGTTCTCCCAGTAGAAGCCCCCCCAGGATCGTTCGCCAAATCCCGCGGTCAGCATGCGCCCGGGATAGCCCCATCCGATGTCGGCGCCGAAGAACCAGTGCGAGAACGTCAGCGTGACGGCCGCGACCGCTGCCGCGATCATCACGGCGACCCGATTGCGGAAGACGAGATAGAGCAGCAGAAAGCCGGCGTACACCTTGGTCAGGCCGGCCAGGACCAGGGGAACGCCGGCCAGGCGCCGCATGGCGGGGCGCTGATGCAGCATCAGGTTGAGCGCGATGGCCATGCAGAGGAGCTCCCAGCTCTCGAGATTCTTGATCCCCAGGTTGTAGAGGACCGGGGTGAAGTTGAGCGCCACGCCCCAGAACAGCACGCGCACCTGCCACCTCGACGACGAGAAGAGGGTCCGGTCCAGCAGATAGAACGCGGACAGCACGCACGCGTGCGCGATCACCAGGAACGACAGCTCCAGCGCTCGATCAGAGGGCGTGGCGACCTCCAGGACGTACGCGACCAGGTGAAAGATCGGTCCGTCCTTGAACACGATCAGACCCGACGGCGGATCGATCCCGACGTACCGCGTGCCGTCCCGCACGAATTCCCAGAGGGGCCCCAGCTGCTCGCGCAGCCCCCACCATGTGTGGTTGATCGCCGCCCAGTACACGCCGCTGTAGGCGTACCGGACCACTCCCGCGGCGGCGATCAGCAGCACGCCAGCGGACCAGACGGAAACGGGAATGCGGCGCATGTCGGACATGAGACTCCGATGTGCAGACACGTCGTGGCTCACACGGGCCGCGTGGCAATGAACGACACGGCCGGCTCGAGCACGACGATGTCGGTGAGACCGTTCTCGCGGAACCAGCGATACACCTCGACATGCGTGTGGTACGACTGATACTTCGGCGTGTAGCAGTCGAAGGTGTCGAGCAGCCGCCACTCCGGATCGGGGTGCATGCTGATCGGGAACACCGCCATCGCGACGAGGCCGACCAGAGGCACGCGGTAGAGATAGTACGCAGGGATCGCCAGGTGGCTGGCGTAGTAGACCACCTTGCTGGAGATCTTCGCGGCCAGCTTGCGCCAGAACCTGGTGCTGATGACGTAGGCCGGGTTGTAGCCGGAGTACAGCGTGACCGACACTTTTCCGCCCGGCTTGACGTAGGGCAGCAGCGCCTCGAACGTCCGCCTCGCGTCCGGCGTGTGGTGGAGCACGCCGAGGCTGTACACCAGATCGAACGAGCCCTTCCTGAGCGGCAGCTGCCTGAGGTCCGCCTGGATGACGTGCGCATTCGTCCGCGGCGCGAGATTGCGGGCGGCCGCGTCGACCGCGTAGCTGATGTCCGCCCCCACGACGGTGCCCCCGTACTTCGCGACGATCTCGGCGAAGCGTCCCATGCCGCAGCCGGCATCGAGCACCAGCTTGCCTTTCAGCTCGTGCAGCGGAAAGTCGAGGCTCTGCTGGAAGCGCTCCTCCGACAGCGTCCACCCTCGCGCGCTGTCGAGCTGCGTCACCGCGAAGCGGTTCCACTCGAAGCTGAAGCTGCCCGCGTAGTCGTCGCTCGGCACGAAGCGCGGGATGCCGTCCACGACCGGCACGCGTCGATCGCAGCCGCCGCAGCGCAGCGCCCCCTCCCGCACCTGGCCCGGGCCCTCAGTGGCGCCCGGAGGAGGCCCGGTGCGAGAGAGCTCGAGCTCGTGATCGCAGTCGGGGCATCGCAGCAGCGCTTGAAGCTCGTGTCTCATGACCCAGGTCGTGTCAACTCCACCGCAAAGAACAGTGCCAGGCGGGACGGGACGAACGATGGAAACCGGAGCAGCCGCCGCAGGGCGAAGCGGCGGCCGGCCTCGGCCAGGATCGTCCGGTAGTTGGCCCGGTGCACGCGCCGCGGGTCGGGGGTGCGCGCGAGCCGGTAGCCGAGAGTCGTCAGCACGTTCTCCCCGGGAAACGCGAGCACCACCGTCGCCCCCGGCGCGGCGACCCGGTGCAGCTCGCCCATTGCGCCGGCCAGATCGTCGACGAACTCGAGCACGCTGACGCAGACAATGGCGTCGAAGTAGCCGTCGGGATACCCGGTGCTGGTCACGCTCGCCCGGCGCAGCTCCACACGAAGTCCCTCCGCCTGCGCCATCCGCGCGACGTCCGCCTCGTGCGGGTGAATGTCGACCCCGTGCAGCGCGTCCGCGTGCCGGGCCAGCTCGGGCAGAAAGACTCCGCCGCCATAGCCCGCGTCGAGCAGCCGGCGAAACCGCCGGTCGCCAATCAACGCGAGCGCCATCGTCAGCCGACGATTCATGAAGTAGCGGACGACCGGCTGATAGTGCCGCTGGATGGGATCCGTCTCTCCCGTCAGCACCACGCGCGAGTAGTCGGGAAGCAGGAGCTTCGTCATGGCGCCACCGCGAGCCGTTCGCACAGCGTGGCGGTCGGGAGCGGCTGCGTCTGCCGCGCCAGCAGCGACATCGCGCGGTCGGCGAGGGCCAGCCGCTCAGCCAGCGGGGTCTTCAGCCCGGGCACGAAGCGGAACAGGGCGCCCTCGAGCGGATCGGCGAAGTCGACGAGGTGAAAGAGGAAATTCACGGGACTGCCGGCGCGAAGCGCGCATCTGAGGCCGACGTCCAGATACGATCCACCCAGCACCGCCGCGTAGCTGAAATGCAGCGGGAGGCGCAGCCACGGCACGACGCTGACCGGCACCTCCAGAATCCCGGCTTCGCCGCGCCGATAGAGGCTCGTGCGCGCCGGACGATACGGCCGGATCGACCCGAAGCACGCCTGCCACGACGGGTACGACACCGCGCGCGATCCGCCCCGCAGCCACTGGGACATCCGCAACAGCGGTCCGATCGACGAGGGAAACGCCGACGAGTCGTACAGGTAGCCTCGGGCCTCCAGCAGATTCAACACGTCGCCGTCGGCGCTGTAGCCAGGGGCCCGGAACCCTCGAACGGGCCTCCCGACGAAGTCTTCGAGCAGGCTGGAGCTCTCCGCGATGTGGCGGGCTTTTTCCGCGTGCGGCAATCCGCACAGGTACGCGTGGTCGAGACCGTGGTTGGCGATCTCATGACCGTCGGCGGCCAGTCGTGCAAGGGCGGACCGCTTCGACGGGTCCTTCAGATCGAGGGCGTTGACGAAGAACGTCGCGCGAATGCCGTGGCGGTCGAGCAGCTCGGTGAACCGGGGCAGCCCGCGCTCGAAGACGGGATCGTCGTGCACGTCGGCCTCGTGCCCGAGGACCTGCAGCAGGACCCAGTACCCATCGAGATCGATCTGGACGGTCGAGAGCCTCGTCTCACGGGCGGATATACTCGCCGCGCTCAGCGGTCCACCACTCCGGCCTGCGTCGGCGCCTCGAGCGCCCGACCCAGGCGCGCCTTCCTGACGAGATACAGCGGCCGGTTCTTGACCTCGTCGAAGATCCGCGCGACGTACTCGCCGAGCACGCCGATGAACATCAACTGCACGCCGCCGAGAAACAGCACGCTGATGACGAGCGACGTCCATCCCGGAATCGTCATCCCGCCCCTCAGCCGCGCCGACACCGCGTACACCGCATAGGCGAAGCTGGCGAGGGACACGAGCACGCCGAGGTAGAACGCGAGCCTCAGCGGGACGCTGGAGAATGCCGTGATGCCGTCCCCGGCGAAGCGGACCATCTTGAACAGCGAATACCGCGGGGCGCCCGCGTATCTCCGCTCCGCCTGATACGGGATGCTGGCCGTCGCAAACCCCATCCACGGGACCAGCCCCCGCAGAAACTTCGCCTTCTCCGGAAAGCGGCGGAGCGTGCGCACGACCTCCTGGTCCAGCAGCCGGAAATCCGCGCTCCCGGGCTCGACCCGCACATCGCCCATCGCATTCACCATGCCGTAGAAGGCGCGGGCGGTCCACCGCTTGAAGCGGGACGCCGCTCCGGCATCCATCCGCACGGTCGACACGACCTTGAAGCCTTCGCCCCACAGCCGCAGCAGCTCCGGGATCAGCTCCGGCGGATGCTGCAGGTCGCCATCCATCGTGATGACGCAGTCCCCCGTGGCGTGATCGAGGCCGGCCATGAGCGCAACCTGGTGTCCGAAATTTCGCGTCAGACTGACGAACTGCACGCGCGCATCGGCGTCGGCCAGCTCCTCGACGATCTCCGCCGTGCCGTCGTCACTGCCGTCGTCCACTAAGATGATCGAGCAGTGGATCGGCAGGGGCGCGAAGACCTCGACGATCCGCCGATGCAGCTCCCGGAGGTTGTCCCGCTCGTTGTAGACAGGGATGACGAGGTCGCAGCGCGTCACGACCTGCCCTCAATCACCGGAGAAGAACGTGTCCATCTGCGCGAAATAGTTGTGTCCCCAGAGGTGCTCCCACGTTGCGAACTCCTCGTCGAACGCGCGCTTGGCCGCCTCCTCCGTGTACGGCCTGAACGGCCCCTCGAGAAAGCTGTAGATCGTCACCTCGGGTTCTCCCCGAGCGTTGACGATCTCGCCGGCCTTGAACAGCTTGGCCGGCAGAACGCTTCGCGCGCCCTCGGCGCAGTTGGCCGCCGCCGCAAACGTCATTCCACCCGCTTCGGTGACCACGTCCAGGGGATGAATGAGCACGACGAAGAAGTTCTCCACGCCGTCCAGCGGAAAGCCATAGCCCTCCATCGCCAGGAGCTTGCCCTTGATGAACGCATTCGGGTTCTGACGCTCGACGGCGAGATCCGCATCGACGATCGCTTTCAAGCGCGGCTCGGTGACGTAGTACAACCGCTTCCGTGCCGGCCGTGAGGCGTTGATGAAGGGCGTACCGAAGTAGTACTCCGCGGTTGCCTTGTGCGACACGTTCCCGCACAGCAGCACGACCGAGCTCTCGGGCGGCGCATGCTTGCGAATCCAATAGCCCGTCGCCTTGAGGTGATAGTCGGCGTTCAGCGACCCGATGATCCAGTAATAGGGGTGAATTCCCCACTGCGCCCACTCCTGCGGTGCCGCGGTCCACGCGCGCGAGATCCGGTACGGCACGCCGGTCACCTGCACGTTGCGCACGGTCTCCATGACCCAGAGGACGTTGACAGCCAGGCACGCTGCGACCGCGGCCGTCACGACAGGGCGCACGAAGATGCCCGCCCGCGAATACATCGTTCGAAGGATATCCACCGACAGGAGGATCATCGGAATGAAGTAGATCTCGTGGTAATCCCAGCGTCGAAGGAAAAAGGCGGGCAGGAAGTAGAACGCGAACCAGAACCACGCGACGATCCGGGCGAACGAAGCGGTGATCCCTGCCCGCCACCAGATCACGGGCGCCGCGAGCGCCATCGCCAGGCTCAGTGCGTAGAGGACGAGGCCGTTGTATGACGCCATCGTTCCCACGTATTTCACGCTGTCCAGCAGCCCGAGGCCTTCCCGTATGCGTCGGTGATTCAGGGAATACGAGTAGATGCCGAAGACGGGATAGTCCGCGTGCACGCCGAACCAGTAGATGTACGAGTTGACCGCGATGCCGAGGACGATGCCCGCGAGAAGCGCGCTCGATCCGGTCCACACCTCCTGACGCACCCAGCGTCGCAGCGGCATCGAGCCCCGAACGGTGCGGTAGCCCGACACGAGCACGGCGCCGTACAACAGGAGCAGGAAGATCGCGTCGAGCATCGCCAGCCTCGACGACACCTGCAGCACGAACGCCAGAATACCGGCCGCGACCGCAGGCCTCCACGTCCGCGAGCGCTCGTAGCGAATCCACAGGAGCACGATGGCCGCAACCAGCAGATTCGTGTAGTTGGTCTGCAGCGGAAACATGGTCACGTACGCCAGCATCGGGTAGCTGGCGTACATCGCGCCCGCCAGGAGGGCTGCGCCCCTCGATCCCGAGACCTGCCGCGCCAGCGCGAGCACGACGAGCAGCACGACGGCGTCGAGCAGCACGTACGCCCACTGGATGTTGACGGCGGTCTGTGGAATGCCCAGAAGCCGATTCACACCAATGGCGACGAACATGGGGAGCAGCTCTGCCTGCCCGTGGTGCGCGGCAACCTGAAAGATCGCGTTCTCGAACGGGGCCGAGAAGTCCAGCCAGTTGATGCCCATGAGCCGCATCTGCATCTGATACATCCACGGGCGGTCGAACCCGGACACCGCGCTGTCGGCAAACGGCATCTTGATCGCGCTGTTGGCAATCAGCAGCCCAGCCACGAGAACGAACAGCGAACGCCGCATCACACCCTCTGCGCGCCGACGAACATGACGTCGAAAAGGTTCAGGTAGAGATGCGCACGCCCCCACCCACGGCCCGCGCCGTTCGCCAGGCGGCGCGACAGGCTCCGCAGCCACGGCTGGTGCGCGAAGAGACTCAGCCCGTGGAAGATGTTGCCCAGGGCGCGATAGGTGCCAACCGCCTGGATGCCCGTCACGGCGAAACCCAGCCGCTCGAGCAGCCGGCGGATCGTCGGGCGTGAGAAGTAATGGAGATGCGTGGGTGGGTGAATCATCCGCCACCGGGCACCTCGCAGCCGGGCCATCACGCTCCCGATGTCGCCCGTCGTCAGGAAGAGCCGGCCACCCGGCACGAGCAGGTCCCGTGCCCTGGCCAGGAACCGGTCAGGCCGGCTGAGGTGTTCCACGGTGTCCCACAGGCACACGACGTCGTACGGCGCAGCCGGCTCGAATGCGAGGAAATCGCCGCAGTGGAGAGGCAGACCGAGGTGTTCCCGTCCCCAGGCGGCACCCGCGGCGGACACGTCGATGCCTTCGACCACGAAGGCGCCGCGGGCTTCCGCGAGGAAGAACCCGTAGGCGGCGCCGATCTCGAGCAGCCGTCCTCCGCTCGCCCCGTGCCGGGCCATCATCCGGAGATACCGGTCGAAGTTGCGGGCGAATGTCCGCCGCTGGGACTTGTAGTCCCGGTACTCGGCCTCGGCGAAGTACCGTTCGTCGTAGAGCTCGCTCGGAGCAGCGCCCGGAGGGTCACCGTAGAACACGTGCCCGCATTCGCGGCACCGGGACAGCACGCGGTGGACGCGAGGTTCCAACGCCGTTCCGCGACACACCACGCATTCCGTCAGACCTTCAGCGGCCACCTGACGCCTGGCGTTCGAACACGGCCACGGTCAACATGTCGGACACGCGCTCCTCCTCGGCCTTCACGAATCCGCGGTCGAGGAGGGCCGACTCGAAATCCGCTGCGAATGTCGGAAACCGGACGATGTGCTCCGCCGTCGTCGTGCGGACGAAGAAGAAGCCGTCGGCCGCGGTCAACTGGCCGAGCGCCTCGTCGACCGCTTTCGGATCGACCACCACCCGCTGGTAGGCGTGCCGGCTCGCGTCGCGATTCGATCGATCCTCGGGCAGAAAGAAGTCCACCGTCGACGCCGAACTGACGATCAGCGTGACGTTCGGGTGTCGATCGAGAATGCGCAGCACCTCTGCGCGGTAGTTGAAGGGGTACGCGTACACGAACGGCAGCTGCGCCACGAGCAGCAGCACGATCGCCCCGGCCGCTGCGTAGCGCAGGGCCCGCGGACGAAGACCGAGCACCGCCGCGCCAAGGACGAGGGTGAAGACGGCGGCGCTCTCGCCGAAGTACCGGAGGTTGACGGCCACAGGCGAGAACAGGCCGAGGTCGCCCGCGACCGAGAGCGCGCACGCCGCGGCGACGGGCGCACTGGCGGTCAGCAGCACCGCGGTCGCCGCCGCCGGCGACCGCCGGTGCAACTGCAGCCACCCCACGGCGGTCAGCGCCACCATGGCCGACGCCACTGCCGCTCCGCCGAGCATGAGTGTCAGCCGCGACCCGTACGCAGAGACGCGCATCGTCGACAGGCGCAGCTCGTCGACCTGCAGCAGCGCCAGCACGGCTTTCGCGATCGATCCCACCTGCACGGGGCCCACGTACAACCCCATGCCCGCCGCCTTGAGCAGCGGCGTGCTGCTCGCGGTTCCTCCAGAGACGCCCGCCATCTGCGCCGCGTAGTACGGCAGCCATGGCAGGAATGCGAGCGCGACGACGACAAGCGAGACAGCCCACATGCGCAGACGCGCGCGCTCGCGTCCCATCAGGTAGACGCCCAGGAACAGGTTGATCGCCAGGACGATGAAGAGAGACAGGTAATACGTGTACAGGAGCAGGATTTCGGCCGCGGCGAGGCCGATGAGCAGTCTCGGGAACGCGGCAGTGTCGGCACGCACCAGGCGCGTCGTCAGGAGCAGGGCGGCGGTCGAGACGAAGACGGCGAGCACGTACGGCCTGAGGTACTGCGACTGGAAGACGAGGAGCGGCGACAGGGCGGCGACCGCGAATGCCGCCCGTCCGATGGCCGCGCCGAACGTCTCCATGCCGACGCGGTAGACGAGCACGCAGGCCCCCGCGCCCAGCAGGAGCGAGGGAAGCCGTAGCCACCACAGCTCGTCGCTCACGGCGCCCCAGAGCTGGAGCAGCAGGAAGTAGAGCGGTGGATGGGCGTCGTTGCGAACCAAGAGGTCCACGGTCGCCGCCAGCGGTGCCTGCACGATGACCTGGGCGTTCGCCTCGTCGCCGATCACCGGCCGTCCAAGACCGGGCAGACGCACGACCGCCGCCAGCGCGAACAACAGCGCTTCGATGGGCAGTCTGGCCAGAGGTCCCTGCCTCACGAACGGACGCTCACTTCTTCGCGCGCCGCCTCGCGCCGCGATTCCACCACCGGCTCCTGCGTTCGGAGCACCGCGTGCGGAGGCACCGAACGGGTGACCACCGTGCACGCGCCGACGACCGCCCCCTTGCCCACCGTGACGGGCCCGACGATGACGGCGTTGGCTCCAACGAAGACGCCGTCCTCGACAACGGGGTACAGGTCGTCGGAGTAGGACCAGTGCGCATGCTTCGACCCGAGCACCACGCCGCTCATCATCTTCACGTCGTCGCCAATGACGGTGCCGCGTCCGAGCACGACGCCCACGGGATGCGGAAGCCGGAAATTGGCGCCGATGCGGACGGTCGGCGGGATGTCCGCTCCCGTGAGCAGGAGGTTGAACCGGTAGAGCAGGTAGGCGAGCCGCCGCGCCCACCCGCGGCCGCTCGCTTCCAGCCGATGCGCCAGCCGATACAGCCGCACGGCATGAACGCCCGCGTCCACCATGTTGGCGAGCACGATCAGGACGGCTCGATGAGCTCGACGAGCGCCGCAAAGTTGCGCTCGACGGCACCGCGGTTCCGCGCGACCACCTCGGCGACGCGCTGCTGCACACGCGTACGGAGCTCGGTGTTCTGCAGGAGCTTCACGACAGAGGTCGCCAGCTCGCTGCTGTCGGCGGCCTCGACACCCGGCCAGGCATCCTTGAGCAGCGACGTCACCGCGCGCCACTTGTTCATGTGCGGGCCGAACACGACGGGCATGCCGTGGACGAGCGGTTCCGCGAGGTTCTGCCCCAGCGCATACCTGTCGGCGGGTACCAGGCTGTTACCGACGAATACCACGTCCGCGATGGCGTAGAGCCGGCTGAGCTCCCCGTAGGTGTCCAGCACGATGACGGCGTCGCCCGCCGCCGCGCCGCCTGGCGTCAGCGCCGTTCGCCGCACCCAGGCGAGCCCGTGGTCGGCGGCCGCTTGACACGCGCCGTCGGCGTCGGGCACGTACCGCGGCGCCAGCAGGAAGCGCAGATTCGGGATCGATCGTCGGGCGCGCGCGTACGCGTCGACGACGGCGTGCACCTCGCCCGGACGCACGCTCCCCGCCACCCAGATCGGTTCGCCGTCTTCGACGCCCAGGCTTCGCCGCAGCGCACGGCGGTCCTCCTCCGTCGTACGCAGATGCTCGAGGTCGTACTTCATGTAGCCGGTGAGGCGCAGCCGGTCCGCGTCACACCCGATTCGCCGGAAGCTGGCCCGCGCCTCCTCGTCGGCCACGCAGATCCGGTCGAGGTCGCGGTGGAACTGGAAGGCGCTCGCCCTCTTCATGGCTTCCGACTCGACGTAGACGTCCGGAAAGCTCGCCGACACCAGCATGGTGCGTACGCCGAGCGCCTTCGCGGCGCGCAGGACGGCCGGCATCCGCAGTTGATCGACCGTGACGTACACCTTCGGGGCCAGCGCACGGAAGAAGCGGCGCGCGATCCAGCCGACGTCCCACGGCATGAAGACCACGTGGTCGATGCTGGGATTGCGCCCGGCCAGCTCCACGATCTCCGGATTCCAGGAGACGAGAATGACCGTCCACGCGGGGTAGCGCTCGCGGAACTGCCGGAGGAACGTGTGGACCTGGCCGTACTCGCCATGCCCGTTCGCGTCGATCAGGATCCGCGCATCCGCCGCGCCGGCGGGAGGCGCGACGAAGCCGAGGCGCTCCCAGAACATCTTCCGGCGCAACGGCTCGCCCTTCCCCTCGAGCACCTTGAGCCAGAGGCGAGGCACCTCGATCGCCAGACGAGCCGCATAGCGGAGCTGCAGGAGGCGCGGCGATGCCGTCCCGTTCAGGAGCTACGCCTCCTGCAGATCCTCGACGCGGATGGCCTCGCCCGCCGCGACCGGCCGGCGAACCCGCTTGCCGAGCGCCCAGAAGTACCGATCGGCGGACATCCCGTCGCACGGCAGCAGCACGTCGAGGTCGGCCTCGGTGAGCACGGCGCCGGCGGGCAGGTCCGCCGCGGCGACGATCCCGCGGCGCATCGAGCGGAGGTTCTCCGCCTCGGCGGGCGCGATCCGCTTCGACCGCGTCCCCAGAGCCGCCTCGATCTGCCGAATCCCCTCGACGAGCCGGCCCAGCTCGCCGGGATCGGCCGAGAGCTTGTGGTCTCGGACACCCGTCATCGATTTGTCCAACGTGAAGTGCTTTTCGACGATGCGGGCGCCCAGCGCGACGGCGGCCAGGCACATGTTGATGCCGAGCGCATGGTCGGAGTAGCCGACGTCGACGCCGAAGCGCTCCGCGAGGTACGGGATCGCATGCAGATTGACGTCGGCGAACGGCGCCGGATAGAGGGAGACGCAGTGCAGCAGCGTCACCGACCGCCGGAGAAACTCCGGCCCCGCCCGGTCCCGCACGAACGTCAGGGTCGCCTCGACACGCGCATCGTCGCTCATGCCGGTGGACATGATGAGCGGCTTGCCCGCGGCCAGCGCCTGCCTGATCAGGGCCAGGTTGTTGAAATCCGGCGAGGAGATCTTGAAGGCCGGTGCCAGCTCGTCGATGAGCCGAAGGCTGTCGCCATCGAACGCGGTCGACAGAAACAGGATCCCGCGCTCGTGCGCGTGGGCGGCAAGGGCGCGGAACGCCTCAGCGGGCAGCTCGAACTTCCGCCGCTGTTCGATCCGCGCGGTCTCCCGCGCCATCAGCAACCGCTCGGTCTTGTAGGTCTGGAACTTGATCGCGTCGGCGCCGGCGTCGGCCGCCGCGGCCACCATCTCACGGGCCTGGCCCACGTCCCCTTCGTGGTTGATGCCGGCCTCGGCAATCACGAAGACGCGTCGAGACGTGTCGAACCGATCGATGATCACCGCTCTCCCCTGCGCGCCTTGATGATGAACGCCGTGGCGAGGAAGCGCAGCACCGGATGCCGCCCCCAGCGCTCGAGGCGTCGGCTCACCCGGACCGTCGCGCGCGGACACCATTTGTCGAGCGGCGTGAGGAACAGCTTGAAGTTGTAGTAGCAGACGTCGACGGGCTCGAGCCCGAACCGCCGGAGGCGCGCACGATACTCGCCCTCGGCATACTCGCGGTGCGCAACGCCCTTGGTGAAGGGCCCCACCATGAACTCGACGTTCTTGAGGCGCTCGCTGCGCGGAAACATCGCGCGCAGGGCGCCGAACAGGCGATTCATGAGCCGGTGCCAGAGGCGGTACGGACTCCGGACGTTCGGCAGCGTGATGATGACCACTCCGCCCGGCGACAACACGCGCGCGATCTCGGCGAGCACGCCGTGCTCGTCGTCGAGGTATTCCATCAGACCCATGCAGACCACGGTGTCGGCGGCCCCGCTGCGCAGCGGCAGGCCGCCGCCGCTCGCGCAGACGAGATGGGCCCGGCGCCCTCCGACGCCGCTCAGCTGGGCCGCCGCCTCGCGCAACATGCTGGTCGCGAAATCGATCCCGACTGGCGGGGCGGTCGGCTGCGACGAGCCCGGCCGCTGCTCGAGGACGCGCCGCATCAGCAGTCCCGGCCCGCAGCCGAGATCCACGAGACGCCCGAGCCTGGCGGGCAGCATCTCGAGGACGCGCGCCAGCCGTACGCTGAACGAGTGCGCCTCACTCGTCTCGCCCTCGTAGAAGGACGCGTACTTGACCGCGACGCTCTCGAAGTGCTGCCGGACCCGGTCCTCCTGGAGGGGCCGGGTGGGCGGATTGCCGACGATCGTGTCAGTCACCGATCGGGAATGGAAACGGCTCGCCGCAGAACCCGACCATGGTGCGGCGAAGCTCGAAGAGGCTCACATCGGCCGTGTTGCGCCCGGGCAGCGTGGTGCAGCCGCACCGGAACCCGGCGGCGCGCACTGCGTGAATCACCGTCGCGTCGAAGTCGTCGGGGCCGCCATTCGGGTAGGCAAACTGCGTCACCGGCCGGCCCGTCTCACGCTCGAGCGCCTTCTTCGAGTCGCCGACCTGGCACCTCAACGCCTCGCCGCCGATTCGCGTCAGGATCGGGTGATCGACGGTATGCGCGCCGATCTCCACGAGCGGACTCCGCGCCAGGGCCCGCACCTCGTCCCACGTCAGCGTGCGATAGTTCGGGCTCGGCGTGTGGCCAGGCCGCGGCGGGAGCGATTCCGCCAGTTCCGCGACACGCGACTCACGCAGCCCGTCGTCCACGCGCTTGAGATGCGCCTTCAACTCGGTGACCGCCGTCATCCGCTCGGCTGACGTAGCGAGCGGATAGACACCCAATCCCCACCCCGTCACGTCGAGCCGGTCTGCGCCCGTCGCGTCCACGGCCAGCTCGACCTCGTCCACCCAGAACATCCGGTCCGTGCCGAGAAACCCGGTGGAGAAGAAGAAGGTGGCCGGCACCTCGAAGCGCTCCAGGATGGGCAGGGCGACGCGGTAGTTGTTCTGATACCCGTCGTCGAACGTCACCACGACGCCGTCGGGGTCGTCTCCCCGTTCGTACGCGTCGATGAGGTCACTGAGCCGCAGCGCTCGCTCGTGCTCACGCAGGTAGCGCACCTGGTGCGCAAACGTCTCCGCCGAGACGTGCTTGCCCTGGAAGTTCTCGATGCCCCGGCTCTCCACGTCCGTGACGCCGTGATACGTGAGAATGGTCACACCCGGCACGTCGACCCTATCCGACCTTCAAGACGGGCACGACGCGCGAGCCGCGGCGCGTGTCGCGGAGATACTTCAAGAGCGTCAGCCGATGCAGACCGTTGAGCACCGAGTAATAGGTCCGGTGTCGCAACACCGTCATCAGCCCTGCGAACTGGCGTCCGCCGTAATGGAGACGGTTCGTGTTCCCCGCAGCGTCCACTTCGACATGGGAGGCTGATTCATCCTCGAAGCGCAGCACGACCGGGGATTGCGGGCTCCTGACGTACCCGTACTGGAGCACCGAGGCAATGAGCGCCATGAAGCGCTCCGCCTGAGCGTCGGGATCCGCGTACTGCCACGTCGGGCCGCCGTCGCGAGGACACGTGCCGATCGGCAGGGAGATGAGCCGCCAGTATTCGCTGTCCCGAATCTGCGCCGTGCCGAGCCGCCCCTCGTGCCGCATGTAGAGATCGATGAACGCATACCGCGCGTCGAGGACGACGGCCACGCCGCGGGCGTCGCACATCCAGGGCCGCACGTCGGCGGTGTGCTCGCGCGTGTAGCGATACAACCGGTCGATGTCGAGCAGGCGCAGCCTCGCAGCGTCACGCAGGAGCGTCGGCAGCGGGTCCAGGCGGCTCACGCGCTCTTCAGGCGCGCCCGGATGCGCCGATACGCCGTCAGCACAGCCATGGGCAGAAACAGCTTGGCGAACTCTCGAAGGAGCGTCCCTTCGAACAGACCGCGCGAGAGAAACCACCTCCCGGCAGGGCGCGAGGCGACAGCCGCGTCCCGTCGATCGCGCTCGAGCGACTGCTTGAAGACCTTGTCGTGTCCATCGAGGTAATAGCTTTCGTAGCCGATCCAATCGTGGGCATCCTCGCGCCGCACCCAGAAGCCGTTCGCGGGACCGCCGTCGACCAGGCCGTGCGGCACGGCGCGGTGGTTCTTGCCGACCCGCCGCGGCGACTGCGTGAACCACGCCTCCGCCTTCAGCCCTTCCAGGGACTGCGCCATGACCCCGGCGAACTCCACGAATTCATCGAACGTCAGCTCGAGGCGGAGCCACTTCCAATGGACATGGATGTAGTCGGCCCACTGCTGCACTTCCACGCGCATCTCGTTCGACGAAATGGCCGGGTTCTCGCGGCTGGGTACCGGGTCGAGCTGAGCGGCTCCCAGGTAGACGATCTGGCCGGCAGGAAACGTCGCAGGCTTGCCGTGGTTCAGCCAGGCGAGGTACGCGCGCGCCGCCATGCGGCAGAACACGTCGAACTCGGCTCGATCGAACTCGACCCGCGTGTTCCGCCAGTGCAGGTGGATGCTCTCGGACATCTCGATCGCCGCATAGCCGCTGTAGAGCGTGGACACCGGATCGACCTGCCGGATGCCGAGTATCTTGCGCACGACGCCCACGTCGATCCTCTGTCCTTCAGTCCAGCGCCGACCGGGAGCTCGGCTTGATCGCGCGGATGGTAATCATGTTCGCCCCCGCGCTCACGAATACCGTGGCCTGACCCAGGAACCGTGAGAGGCGCGATGGACGACGACATGCCGGAAGGCGGTGGAGCGGGACGACCGTCAACACGAGCCGGGCCGCCCGAGCGAGGATCCTCCCGCGCCGCGTGATGCTGCGCCGGGACGGGTCGAGGAACGGGCGCATCAGCTCGCTGAAGACCATCGAGGGATTCGAGGAGTGGAAGTCCAGGCCGTTCCGCCTCACCCACCCCATGAGCTCGCCCCACGTGTGGTGATAGACGATGGGCACACCCCACAGGTCGTAGAGAAACGTCTCCTTGGTCAGGCCGTGCTGCTCCGCGTGGCCGGCCCGGTAGAACAGGCGCTCCCCGACGCGGACTCGACGATCGGGATCCTTGCCGGCAACGAGGCGGACGACCCACCGCTTCCAGAGCGGCGACTTCTGGAACGGCGACATCGTGCCCCAGAAACAGAAGACGCGGAAGATGACCGACCCGCCGGGCTTCGCGGCGCGGGCGATGTTGGCAAAGCCGCCCGCGGGGTCCTCCGTGTGGTGCAGGACCATGTGAGAGAGGACGTAGTCGTAGGCGTTCGGCTCGAACGGGTAGTCGAGCAGCGAACCGCGGAGGAACCGGATGTTCTGAAGGCCGAGGCGCGCGGCCTGCTCCCGCGCGTAGCCAAGCGAGCTCTCCACGAAGTCGATCGCCGTCACGTCGGCGCCCTGCGACGCAAGGAAGCACGCCACCTCGCCTGTCCCGCACCCGGCATCGAGCAGGCGCTTGCCCTTGAGATCCGAGAGCGGGATCCCCAGCGACGCGAGAATGCGGGTCAGATCGGCATGGACCGCGCGAACGCCCTCGGCGTTGCGCCGCGGGAAGTTGAAGCGGCTGTACATCTGGCGCACGTCGTCGCCGCGCCCCGTGACCAGCCCTGCTCCCACAGTCATCCTCGTGTCCTTCCGCTGGCGTCGCGCCCCACGCGCACGCTCGTCATGATCGCGCTCCGGCTCTTGCGCCGTCGAGGCGTGTGGGCAGCCGGCACAGCGCCCGCGCATGCTCGACAAACGCCTCCAGGCTCCGGCGGCTCGCAGCCACACGATCGTTGTACTGCTCGAACGCGGAGCCGTCATCACGGGCGATGTCCCTGACGCGCCTCAACAGATCCGCTTTGGAGAGGGCGGCCGCGTGCCCGTGGAGCCTGCCCTCGGGATCGAAGGTTTTCATATAGTCCTCGCCCCGCCCGTCGACCATGACGTGAAAGAAGGGCACTCCACACGTCGCCGCCATGATCTCCCCGTGAAGCCGGTAGGTCACCACGCACTTGGCGTTCCTGATGAACGGGAGCACGCTGTCCACGTCGTAGTGCACCAGGAAGTTGATGTTGCCGCCTCTCGAGATCTGACCCAGCCGCGGAACGTCCCTGTAGTCGTGAAAGAGAATCAGGTGCTCGGCTCCGACGGCATCCTCCAGCTTCCTGATCAGGTCGTAGTCGACCCGCACGCTGCTGCCGGCCTCCTCCATCGTCGCTCGCCGGGCGCGCGTCGTCTGCACGTCCGACAGCATCTGCCGCACCTTGGCCCTCAGGGGCTCCGGCAGGACCGCCTTCAGGAGCTGCCGTCCGCCCAGAGCGGCTCTGGACGTACGCTTCTGAGCCGTCGGCAGCAGCACCGATCGGTACGAGATGACGAAATAGTTCGACGCTCTCGGCGCGATGTCGTTGCCGATGTAGTGGTGGACGGGGCAACCCGTCATGTATGTCGGCGCCCCCAGCGGCGAGATCTGATCGTAGGTTGGCCGGTCGCGGGCGGAGCAGATGACGACGCTACTCCAAATGCGCTTCAAATCCTGATGAAACGCCGCGACGTCGGACTGAGCCGACTCCCGTGGATTGATGGTGTGGAACGTGCCCACGCCGATCACGATGATCGGGATCCCCGACACGTCCGCCTCGTCGACGCGGATACCGCACATCAACCGGCTGTTCCAGATCGGGGAGCCGCCGATGACGATCGCGTCAGGCTTCCTGTACAGGTTCAGGGACGCGGGGCCGATGCCGTTGAGCGCATCGCACGCGGTGTCGAATGACTGGCCGCGGGTCTCAGGCGCCATCGAGTAGAAGTCGGCATGAGATCGAAAGGACATGATCTCAGCGTCCGGAAAGATTCGACCGACGATCTTCCGGGTGGCTCGATTGATGATCGAGTCGCCGATGTTGGGAGTCACCGCGAGATAGTGCTTGATCAACATGTCGCGTGCGGCTCCAGTCCTGGTTGGAATGCGATCACGCGTCAACGCCCGAGCAGGTACAGCCGGCGTCCGGACACCTGTCCGGCCCGCACCCAGAGTGCCGTGGCGGCCAGCCCCGTTGCGGTGATAACGAGCTTCTGCAGCAGCGACGGAGCGAACGTGAGGTCGATGAGGATGACACCGCCGGTGAACGCGACGAGCACGCCAAGGTCGCGTCCGAGTTCGCCGGTCCGTGCGAGCCAGTCGCCGTAGACCAGACGGAAGCCGACCGCGGCGAAGAGGCCGGCATAGATGGCGTACGCGCCGACCTGTGCGAGCACGATGCCCCTCACGTCGAACCAGCGGGTCAGCAGCAGGATCAGCGCGATCTCGGACGCGGTCTTGATCGCGAATACCCAGAACAGCGCCCACGTGCGCTCGAAGGCGAAGTACACCATGCGGAGCACCTGGAGCGGGAGGCGAAAGACCAGCTGCAGCGACAGAAGCTGCAGAAGAATGACGGCGGGCAGGAACTGGCTGCCGCCGATGAGCACCGTCACCTCCTTGGCAAACAGCGCCAGCGACACCGTGGCCGTCCCGCTGAACAACAGCAGCGTGTGATAGCCGCGCTCGTAGAGCTCGCGGAGCTCGTCACGCTGCTTGGCCTTCAGCTCGGTGAAGAACGGCAGAAACACCGTCGACAGCGTCGCGTTCGCGGTGCTGTTCGCCCGGTTGATGACGTTGGATGCAAAGGACAGGTACCCTACGACAGCGGGCTCGTACCACCGACCGGCAAAGAGGTTCGCGAGATAGAGGTAGCTCTTGAACAGGAGCTGATTGAGGGAGACGGGGATGCTGGCGCGGACCAGCGAGACGGCCTCTGCCCACACGTCGGCCCGCCCCACCCGGATCGACGACCAGCCTTCCTGCGCGCGGAGCGACCAGTAGAGGTGCCAGCCGTAGACGCTGGCGGCAGCCTCGAAGACGACGCCGTACACGAGGTACGCGAGCAGACCCTGCTGCGAGAGCATGGTCACCACGACGGCCGCGACCTGGCCCCCGAGTGCGATCGCGCTCTGGACGGCGAACTGCCGATAGCGGCGAAGCCCCTGCAGGACTTCCGGACCGACCGGCCCGTACAGGACGGCAATCATCTGACCCGCGGCGAGGACGCCCAGCATGGCCGCGAGGCCGTCGAGTCGATAGAAGGTCTCGACGAAGGATGCTCCACCGATGAGCAGCGCCGCGACCGCGGCGCGATTCAGCATCTTGACCGCGTAGTTCGCGGTGACCACTCGCTTGGTGGCGGCCGGCGTGGTCCCCGCCAACCGTGACACGACGACCATCTCGGTTTCGATGATGATGAACGTCATCAGCCCCACCACAGACGTGGCAATGGCGAGGACGCCCATGTTGCTGGCCCCGAAGTAGCGGTACAGGGCGATCGAAACGGCCAGCCCGACGACGAACCGGAGTCCCCATGCCAGCGAGAACGCGGAGATCCCGCGCAGGACGCTCCATCGCCGCGCGAAGCGGATCGGATCCGTTACCGACACGCGTGTTCAGCCTGGGTCGCGCCCAATACCTCCGCCGTCATCGCGCCCTCTCGTCCTTGATGGCCCTGATCGTGACCATGTTGGCCCCCGCGGCCAGGAAGGCGTAGGCCTGGCCGAACGTGCGCGACAGCAGCGTCGGGCGCTTGAACACGGGAAGCCGATGGATGGGCAGCACCCCGAAGAAGACCTTCGCCGCGCCCCGCAGCAACGCTCCCCGCGTCGTCACGCTCGGCTCCGTCTTGTCGAGGAACGACTGCACGAGCTTGGAGAACTCCATCGGCACGTCCGACGAGTGGTAGCGGAGGCCGCTTCGATCCAGCCATCCGAGCAGCTCGCCCCACCGGTGATAGGAGATGCGCGGCAGTCCCCAGAGGTCGTAGAGATACTGGCCCTTCTCGAGCCCGTGCGCCGCCTCGTGGCCGGGCTTGTAGAACAGCCGCTCGCCGATCCGCACGCGCTTCTCGAGGTCCTTGCCGCCGAGGAGCCGCACCACCCAGATTTTCCAGAGCGGGGACTTCTGGAACGGCGACATCGTGCCCCAGAAGCAGAAGACCTTGAACACGATGCTCCCGCCCGGCTTCAGGGCGCGCACGATGTTGGCAAACGCGCGCTCCGGATCCGCGGTGACCATGAGCACCATGTGCGAGACGATCAGGTCGTACTCGTGCTCCCTGAACGGGTAGTCGAGCAGCGATCCCTCGATGAACGTGACGTTCGGCAGCCCCTTCACCTGCGCCTGCGTCCGCGCGTAGGCGAGCGAGTTCTGGGTGATGTCGATGCCCGTCACCTGCGCGCCGTGCTGCGCGAGGAAGCACGACAGCTCGCCGGTGCCGCACCCGGCGTCGAGCACCTTCTTGCCGGCCAGCTCGCTCATCGGAATGCCGACCTGCGACAGGAACCGCACGACCTCGTTGTGCAGCATCTGGACGCCGTACGCGTTCCGCTTGGGAAAGATGTAGCGGTTGTACGCCGAGGTCAGCTTCTCTTCTACGTAACTCACGGTCACCCCTCTGCGGTCACAGGTTCAGGAGACGACGCACCTTGCCCTTGACGACGGCCGTCATGCCGAAATACCTCGTCGGATCCCAGTCGTGCACCCCTGGCGGCGGGATGTGCCCCGCAATCACGCCGGCTGCGAGCGCCGCGATCTCGCCGACGTCCGCATCCATGAACGGGTAATACACGAGCGGCGTCTTCAGGTAGTTCTCGCGGAAATACGTTTCGATCTCGTTCACCTGGCCGACGATCAGCGTCGGACACCGGCACGCCAGGGCAAACAGCATCGCGCCGGAGATGGTGCCGACGGCCAGCACGGACCGCCGCAGGGCCGCGGTCTGGATGTCCATCCGCATGGACGGCTCGACGTTGATCAGGTCGACGCATCCGTCCGGCACCCCGTCGGCGTAGTAGGCCCCTCCGGGGTCGCCGGCAATCGCCAGCCGGTAGTCCGGGTGGCGCCCGCGAAGCGTCCCGATCAGCGCGTCGTACTTCTCGCGGGGCCAGTTCTTGTCGGGCCTTCTCACGGACCGCGCGCGTGGAAAGATCGTGATCAGTCGAGCCGACGGTCCGATGAGTCCCTCGAGATGGCGGGTGGCATTCGCCGTCGGCTGGATAGGCTCCAGCACCTGGCACTCGAACGGCACCCGAAACACCTCGTAGTCGGTGTCATCGCGCGGCTCGGCCGGAATCCTGATGCCGACCGGTCGGCCGTACTTCGGGCACAGAGTCACCGCGGACGGGACGATGAAGGTCGTCTCGGGCGGCAGCCGCTCGCGATAGCCGTCGAGCAGCGTGCGCACACGGCTCTCGACGCCCTGTCCGTTGTGCGCCGTCGCTGTCGACACGTGCACGCTCTCGAGGTACGGCCTGCCCAGCAGGCTCCATCGCTTCTTCAGCTCGTTGCCGCGCGGCCAGCCGTCGCGCCAGAAGTCGGTGATGTAGCCGCGCGGGGAGATGACGGGCGAGAGAAACCAGTCCGGATGGGCCCAGTACTCGTCCGCGTCGGGATAGAACGGGTAGCGCCCCGGGAAGCTCGAGACGATCTTCCGCGAGTCCCTGAACACGCTGCGCGAGAGATCCCGGACCCAGCCCTGCCAGTACAGGAGCTCCCACCCGAACTCGCCGACGAACGGCCCGAAGAAGACGGTGCCCGGCGCGCTCATGTGCCGGGATTCACCAGCTTCTCGTACAGGACGTCGATGCTCCGCCGATGGACCGCCCGCAGCTCGACGTTCTTTCGCGAGAGCTTCTCGGTCTTGTACAGGTAGGCGGCATCGACCTGCTCGAACGGCTTCTTGCACTCCCGGAAGCGCCGGTTGTCCCAGATGCCCGTCAGCGTGTTCGCCTTGGCGAGCTGCGCGATCGCCTCGACGAACTCGACGGCCGCCGCGGCCTTCTTCTCGTCCGTCATGCGAATGTTCTTTCTTCCTTCAGGTATTCGTAGCGCCCCGTCACGAACGACTCCTCGAGGAACGCGACGATCTCCTTCTTCAGCTCCTGGATGACCTCGTGCTGCACGGCGATCTTCCGTTCCAGCTCGATCCGCTGGGCGCCGGTCGGACCATCGTGCTCCAGGGCGTTCTCGAAGTGGGCCAGCTTGACGTTCTCGATGGTCAGCCGGTCGATCAGGGTCGACAGCGTGTTGAAGTTCGGGATCTTCGCGCCTGTGCGTCTGTCCTCGGTCATCGTCTGCTCCGTTGTCGCCCTTCAGTCAGCGCGGCTGACTGGCGGCCCGAAACGCCGCCCCGCTCATGAACCCGTCGCCGATCGAGTCGGCGATCCCCTGGAACGTCCACTTGCCGTAACGGCCGATCTGATGGATGTCGTGGCGCCGCAGCGTCTCCATCGCCTTCTCCACCCAGCGGGAGCCCGGCCACGACCACGTATACGCGACGTCGATCCACGTGGAATCGACGACTTCCGCGTCCCGGATGAACTCCCAGTCGCGCAGCTCCTGGACGACGGCCTGCTCGTAGGCGGCGATCTCGGCGGCCGACGGCCTCTGCCCCGAGCCCTGGTACGCACGCTCCACGTAGATGCTCACGCGGTCCGCGGCGTCGCGGGAGGAGGCCGGCAGAAACAGGGGATCGACGTTGCTGTAGAAGCCCACGCGATGAAACGCCGCTCGGCTGTCGGGGATGTACAGCCAGTGGTCGGCCGGGCATCGAGCGCCCTTCGTGGCGCCGATGTTCGAGACCAGCACCGACGTATACGGGTCTTCCGGAGTGTCGACCGTCAGCCCGCTCAACTCCATCGCGCGGTTCAGCGGCAGGGTGGAGACGAGGCGCTCGTATCCCTCTTCCGACCCGTCGGCAAAGACCACGCGCTTCTGGTCGGGCCGAATTTCGACGACGCGCCTGCCGTAGACGACGGTGCATCGAGCCGCCATGCGCTGGGCCAGCGCGCTGAGCCCATCCGTCGGGTAGAAGTACGACACGTTGTAGCCGACCGCACTGGTGCCCTGAAACGCGCCCCGGATGGCGAGCGACAGCTGGACCGGAGATTTGTACGCGTCCTGCGGCGCGACCCGATCGACCAGGCCGTCGGTGTAGCGAACGTTGAAGGGATAGAAGAAAAGGTCGAAGAGGGTCTTGCCGAAACTGCTCTCGAGCCAGTCCGCCATCGTGCGCCAGTCGGACTTGGTCCGGCTGCTCATTTCGGCCAGCGCACGGGGCGCGATCCCGTCCTTCAGGTACCGCAGGTTGTTCTGCAGCGGATACGGCACGTACAGCTCGTCCTGTGCGAAGTAGACCGACGAATGGCGCACGTACCGCCGGCCCGGCGCGAGCGTATCGATGAACGTCAGCACGTCGGGCGCGCCGCCGAAGATCCAGTGTCCACCCCCGATCTCGAAGCGGTACGCCTCCCCATCGTCGGGAGGCGCGGACAGCCGTTCCGCGCGTCCGGGCCGGACGTAGTACGACGCGCAGATGCCGCCGGGCACGTCGGCGGCCTCGTACACGGGAAAGCCCGAGGCGATGCCCGTCGCCAGGCCGGTGACGCCGCCGCCGAGGATCAGCGCGCTGCCTGCCACGCCGCCTCCTGCTGTTGCCGGCCGACCGCCGCCGACTTGTCGATGTCGAGCGGTACCGCTCGGGGCTGGAGGCCACCCTCGTCGATGAAGGCTCGGAACCAGAGCTCCAGGCACACCCACGACCAGATGGCGAACCGAAGGTTGGCGTCGCCCCGGCGGTGGCGTTCGAACGCCTCTCGCACCCTGCCGGGGTCGAGGTAGCCTCTCGCCGCGAACGATCGCGACTCGATCACGTCGCGGACGAACCCGGCGAGGTCGGTACGAAACCACTGCTCGGCCGCCGACTGGAAGCCGCGCTTGTCCCTGCGGCAGCGCACCTCCTCCGGCAGCACGCCCCGCATGGCGTCGCGAAGAATGTGCTTGCTGAACCCGCCGTGAAACAGCGCCTCCGACGGCAGCCGGAACAGGAACTCGACGAGGCGGTAGTCGAGGAAGGGCGTCCGCGACTCGATCGAGAACGCCATGCTGTTGCGATCCTCGAGGTGGAGCCACGCCGGCAGCGGGGCCCAGTGGATCCCTTCGAGGAGCTCCCGCCGCAGGAGGCTGCCGGCCCGCGGCGTCGGGACCCGCTCGGCATGCCGCTCCGCGAACTCCGGCTGCAGGTACCCGCGGTCCGTTCCCCGAAGAGCTCGCCACGCGCTCGCCCCGCCCGGCACCGCGACGGCGGCCAATCGGTGCAGCACCCGCTTCAGGCTGGCAACCGAGCTGGTCCCTCCGTGGTCCGCGTGGAGGCGCAGTTCGCGCACGAACCTCCCGACCGACCCGCGCCGCAGGAGATCGACGAGGAAGGCGAGGTGGTGATGGACGTATCCGCCGAGCGTTTCGTCGCCGCCATGACCGTTGAGGAACACCTTGACGCCCTCCTCGCGCACGCGGGCGTACATCACCCACTGGCTGAGGATGTTGAGATCGGGAAACGGCTCGTCCTGATGCCAGAGGACCCGGTCGATGCTGTCGGCAAAGTCGGCCGGCGTGGGGAAGACCGGGTAGTGGCGGACGCCCGTCTGGCGAACGACCGGCACGATGAACCGGCGCTCGTCGTAGCGCTGGTCGTCGTAGCACACCGAGAAGGCGGCATAGTGCTCGGCACCGAGCAAACGCGCGGCGACGCACGTGACCGCCGAGGAGTCGAGGCCGCCGCTGAGCGCGCCCCCGACGCGCACGTCGCTGCGCAGTCGGAGCCGCACGGCATCCTCGAAGAGCTCGTACCAGCCGGCGCTGGAGGCCTTCGACGCCGGTTCGCTCTCATCCAGGCGCCAGTACCGCTCGATACGAATCGTCCCGTCCGACACGAAGAGATTCGACGCCGGCGGCAGCTTCACGATGCCGGCGAAGAACGTCTCGTCGGCGACGTCGACGTAGCCAAATCCGGCGTGCAGATAGGCATGGATGGCGGCGTCATTCGGACGGGCGGTCACGCCGGCGGCCAGCAGACCCTTGATCTCGGACGCGAAGACGAATCGACGACCGTCGAACGCGTAGTAGAAGGGCTTCACGCCGAACCGGTCGCGCGAGCAGAAGAGCTGGCGGCGCCGGCCGTCCCACAACGCGAACGCCCACATGCCGTTGAAGCGCGACACGCAGTCCGGGCCCCATTCCTCGTACGCGCGCAGCAGCACCTCGGTGTCGCTGCGGCCGCGAAACCGGTGTCCACGCGCGAGCAGATCGGCCCGCAGCTCCACATGGTTGTAGATCTCGCCGTTGTAGATCAGCCAGACGGCGCCGTCGTCGGTCGCCATCGGCTGATGGCCGGTGGGGCTGAGATCGATGATCGCCAGACGCCGGTGGGCAAACCCGAGGTCGCATTCCGCCGCCTCGGGCGGCGCCTCCGCGAGGTCGTCGAGGGCGACCGGGCGCTGGCTCGCGGCGCGCGAATCGAGCAGCATGAACCCCTGGCCGTCGGGGCCCCGGTGGCGCAGCACCCCGTGCATGCGCTCGAGATCCGCGGGCGCGACCGCCCGATGGTCGGTGTGATAGATCCCGGCTATCCCGCACATCGCAGAGACTCCGTGCCGGCCCCCTGGAGCAGCCGCTGCCAGAGCAGTTCCGTCCTGACGGCCGGCGGCGTGCCGCGCCCGCGCACCGCCGCGTTGAGCGCGAGGACGTCAGGATGGCCCGTGAAGTAGTCGACGATGTCGTCCAAGCGATAGGCGAGCGCCTTCCCCCGCTCGGCCATGGCCTGGAGGAGCCGACTGATGACTTCGAGGTCCTCGGGCGTATCGAGCGTCAGCCGCCACTGTCTGCGGTGGCCCTCGTCCACCGGGGCGCTGGTCGTCCTGAACTGGTCGCGGTGGTCGACGACGTACGCCGTCAGGTACTCGGTGCCGCTCGAGTCGAAGGCGAGCGTCGCGAGCGTCTGCAGGAGGCCGACGTCGAACACCTCGACCTCCGTGCCGCTCGGCAGGGCCTTCAAATCCGTGTACTCGGCGTTGACCGCCAGGTGATGCGCGATGGCACGGTCCACGTACTCGGGGTCGACGAGGATGTCGTCGCCCGTCACCCGGAGGGCGACGTCCACCCCCTGGCCGGCAACGGCGCCGAGCATGCGGGCGAGCACGTCCTCGCCTTCGCCGCGATACACGTCGATACCGCTGCCCTTCGCGAGATCCGCGAGGCGATCGTCGGCGGCATCGCGGGTGGTGCAGAGCACGATCCGGTCGACCCGCCGCGCCTGCCCGATCCGCTGGAAGAGATGCGCGAGCGCCGGCATGCCGCCGACGTCCACGACGGCCTTTGCCGGCAGACGCGACGACTGCATCCGCGCGACGACCAGGGCCCAGACGCGCTGATGCACGTCGGCGCGGCTGAGCACGTGATTGGCCGGCAGTTCGTGCGCCACGGTCCGGCCGAGCAGGTGATCGAGCTCCGGCACGTCGGCCGCGCTGTCGGCCCGCTTCATCACGACGTCGTCGGGCCCCAGCACGGCGCCCGCCGTCAGCGGATGCCGGGTCACCCAGTGCTTCTTCATCTGCAACCGGTACGTCCGTTCGGCGGGCACGAAGCGCGCCGGCTCTCGACCGAAGGCTGTCTCGCAGCGCCGGATGGTGCGGACGAAGTCCGCGAACTCACCGGGGTTGAGCGACGAGTAGTAGTCCACGCCCTTCGCGGCGCGGTCGAGCGTCACGTGCTTCTCGATCACGCGGGCGCCCAGCCCGATCGCCAGCACCGGCAGGCACACGGCGAGCGGATCGTCGGCGTCGACGTGGTCCATGTAGCCGACGTCGCACACGTCGCCGAACAGCTCGGCGAACCACGTCAGGCGGGAGAGCGTGCTGTCCTCGACGGCCGTCGGATAGCTCTGAAACCCGTGCAGCAGGACCGGACGCGGCCCTTCACGCGCGGCGACGGCGCGGACGGCGCGGGCGATCTCCCGGATGGTGCTTCCGCCGACCGCGAGCAGGATCGGCAGCCGCGTGCGCGCCACGGCGGCCAGCAGCGGCTCGTTGCCCAGGTCCGACGAGTGGACCTTGTAACCGTCGGCGCCCGCTTCGGCCGCGATCGCGAGCGCGCGGAGCCCGAAGACGTCGCAGTAGACGCGCGCCCCCAGGGATCGCACGTCGCGCAGCAGCCGCAGCCACACATCCTCGCCGAACGCCTGCTGCCGGAAGTGCGCGAAGCGCGGATGGGTCGGCGTGAGGAGCTCGTCCGCGAAGTAGACCTGGAACTTCACGGCATCGGCGCCGGCGGCCGCCGCCGCGCGAGCCAGCTGGACGGCCGCCGCCGGATCGCCCTGGTGGGCGTTGGCGATCTCGGCGATCACTTCCACCCGTGCCGGGGCCACGCTCGAGGTCACCGGGTCAGGCACCGGCGGGGACCCTGAGCCACTGGTAGGTCTCCTTGAACTCGCACCCCTTGCAGAAGGGCACGCTCTCCAGGCGGCCCTGGACGTGCTCGCGGCGCACGTCGTTCAGGATCTGGCCGTCCCAGATCTCCTTGAGCGTCTGCACCCGCTTCGGCGGGTCGACATAGCGGCGCGGCATCTTGACGTTCTGGAGCAGCTCGAACCCCTTGGCGCGCGACTCCACCTTGTGCATCACGGCTGCGTAGTCGCGGGCAGTCTGCTCGAACGCATGCGAGTCCACGTACCCGATCGGATACTCGCTGCCCCAGTCATAGCAGCACATGCTGACCGTGCCGTCGTATCCGATCATGAGCCGCTGGTAGATCTGCTCGCAGGGGAGGCGCCCCACCGACACGAACAGATTGCCGTCCATGTCGCGCCAGTGCGGCGTCCGCTCGGGCAGCCCCCGCTCGTGCAGAAACGCCTGCACGCGCTGGCGGGCTTCCGGCGTCAAGTCGGACACGCCGCCTCCCCGCTCCGTGTACGCCTTCACGGACACGTCGTCCACGCAGTCCGAGAACAGGGCGAAGAACTCGTCCTGCTCGCCCGAGGTGTCGGCGGTGAGGATCATCTGGATCTTCGTCCGCGGGAACGGCGAGCCCAGCTCGCTGCGGATCCGGGCGAACCGCCGGATGTTCTCGTACACCGGCTCGAAGTGGTTCGAACCGAACCGTCCGACGCGCATCTTCTCGTAGGTGGCCTTCGTGCCGCCGTCGAACGAGTAGATGATCAGGTCCAGGCCGGCCTCGATGAGCGCCCGGCTCTTCTTCTCCGTGAGCGTGACCGCGTTGGTGTTGATGACCGTTTCCAGGATGCCCGCGCGCTTGGCGTAGTCGACGTACTCGGCGAGCTTCGCGTGGAGAATCGGCTCTCCGCGCCAGTTGAGCTTGATGGACGGGACGCCGAGCTCGGCACACTGGTCGACGATGCGGTAATACAGGTCGTCCGCGATCTGCTTGTCCGGCGTGGTGATCCACTGCCGGTAGCAGAAGTGGCACGCCAGGTCGCACGTCGCCACGATCTCGATGTCGACCGACAACGGGGGGTGGCCGGTGGTCCGGTAGTACTCGTCGTGGAGGCCGTGTGTGATGGCGTACTCCGGGTACGCTCTCCAGCCGGCACGGTACGCGCGAAAGCGGTCCCTGAACTCATCCAACAGGCGCCCATCCGGATCCCCGGCCCGGTCGGCGGCGTGCCGGTACGCCTTGTTGAAGGACATGTTGCGGACGACGTAGTCGATGGCATCCGAGTCGTGCATCCGCTGGATGGCGTAGCGGCGCTCAGGCAAGGGCGACGTCTCCTCTCGCAGCATCTCCCCGGGCTGCGCGCGCTCTGTCGAGCAGCATGCGCTCGACGAGGAAGAAATCCTCCTCGCTGTCGATCTGGAAGCTCTCGCTCCGGAGCATCACGATGTGCCCGATTCGCTGTCCCAGGTAGTCGTCGTCGCGGAGGTTCTGCCTCCGCGAGAGGTAGACGGCGCCGTTCTCGACCCACAACGCCTCGCGCTCCAGCCGGAGCATTCGCCGCGGGAACAGCGGCTGGAGCCCCTCGCCGACGTGCAGGTAATGATTCGACAAATCCTCGTAGACCGAGATGACGCTGTCGACGTCGAAGATGACCATCGTGTCGAGCGCGTTCCGCACGTGGCTCGACGTCCGAAGGGGGCTGTTCACGTACAGCAGCATGAACGCGTCGAAGTCCGTGGTGAGCGCCTCCATCACGAACCGCACGGTGGGCGCGATCGGGCTGTTGGCCCGGGCCAGGTTCGGCGGACGCTTCATGGCGACCACGCCCGGCCGTCCGTGGACATGTTCGAGCGTCGCGTCGTCCTCGGATACGACGACGACGGCGCGGCAGACCGCAGACGCGAGCGCGGCCTCGATCGTGTAGTCGATGAGCGGCCGTCCCGCGATCTCGCGCAGCGCGTAGCCGGCTTCACCGTGCTCTCGCCCCCGAACCGGAATGATCCCGACGACGCTGATGCGTCCGTTGCCCCGCCGCTCGTCGACGAATCGCCGCTTGATCAGCCGCCGGCTCTCGAGGATCTTCTCCTTGTCGGCCGACAGGCTCGAGCCGTGCTGCCGATAGTAGAAGAGCGGCACGTTGACGTTGTAGACGCCGAACTTCTCGATGAAACGGAGCCACAGTTCGTATCCGTCGTGGCACGTGATCTCTTCGGAATATCCGCCCAGCTCCTGCAGGCACTTCCGGCGAATCATCGTGCAGGCCGCGTGGGCGGGCACGTCGGGCAGCGTGATCTCCCGCCCCACCTTGTTGCGGCGCTTCATGCCGACAATCTCGCCCCTCTCGTCGATCGCGTAGAAGTCGGGATAGACGAGGCCTACCTCCGGGTGGGTATCCAGCACGTTCGAGAGCACCAGCAGCGCGTTCTCGTCCAGGTAGTCGTCCGCATCGAGGCGCATGATGTACTCGCCGCGGGACAGCCTGAGGGCGATGTTGCTCGACACCGTCAGGCCCTTGTTCTCCTGCAGCACGAGCTGCACGTTCGGCGCCGTCTCGTACGCGCGAAGGACCTCCTGGGAGCCGTCCGTGGATCCGTCGTCGATGATGATCAGCTCCCAGTCCGAGAACTTCTGGCCGATCACGCTGTCGATCGCCTGCTGGACGAATCTCGCGTAGTTGTGGTTGGTGATGTAGACGGTGACTTTGGGGCTTGTCATCGAATCTCAGACATCGGCGGACATCACACCAGAGGGGCCGACCGCCTCGAAGGCGGTTCGCACCCGGCGATCGCCCACGCGCGATCGCAGCGCCTCACGGACGATCAGGCGGAGGTACTCGCCGATCGTGCGCAGCCGCGCCATCTTGCTCGCGCCTTTCCGGAGGTCGCACTTGAGCACCATCGGCACTTCGGTGATGCGGATCGGCAGGCGGGCCAGCTTGACCAGCATCTCGACCATGCACGCGAAGCCGCGGCATTCGAGCAGGGCCCCGTCGTACGCCCGAAAGGCGCGATCCAGCGTCCCCGCCCGATAGGCGCGGTAGAACGAGCTGTAGGTGTGGACGTTCGGGATGACGAAGAAGGTCCGCAGCAGCAGGTTGGCGACGGAGCTCAGGAGGTGCCGATCCCACGTCGAGCCGACGATCCCCCCCTGCGGCGCGAAACACGAGGCCAGCACGACGTCGGATCCCGACTCGATGTCCGCGAGCATCCGCTCGAGGACCGACAGGTCGCTCGTGTTGTCCGCCTCCTTGGTCACGATGATGTCGTCCGGCCGCGAGCGGGCCAGCGCCCACTCGAATCCCGTCCGGAAGGTCGCGCCGGGGCCGCGGTTGGCCTCATGGCTGATCACGTCGATGGCGAACCTCGATGCGAACGAGGAGGCAATCGCGGCTGTCGCGTCCCGGCTGCCGTCGTCGACGATCAGAATCCGCCACGGCCGGCCGAGCGTGTCCATCCGCTGCTGCATGCCGTCGAGCAGCGTCGGCAGATTCTCTGCCTCGTTGTACGCAGGCACGATGAACGTAATCATCTGACGGCCTCGTCGCCCTGGTCCGGCAGCTGGCGCGCATTCGGCGAGCGCACCTGCTCGATCGCCGCATAGTAGATGTTCGTGGCATGCCCGAAGATGCGTACGTCGCGCACCGCCAGGCGGCAGCCGACCTTCGCATAGAACCGATTCGAGGCGGTGTTGTCGGCCGGCGTCATGATCCGGATGTCGGGGACGCCACGCCTCGACAGATGCTCCATCCCGGCGTGGAAGAGCTCCGTCGCCACCGGGACCCGCCACTGGCTGTAGAAATCGCTCGGGCGGAGATTGCCGGCGCCATCGGCGACCACAGTGCGGTAGTCCGGGTGCACGGCGAACGACAGGACCTCCCCCTGCGCCTCGGGCAGCTTCGCGGGGCGCTCGAGAAACAGGAATCGCGTCGCCGACAGAATGACGCCGAGCTTCGACGGCTCCCGGCCGATCGTGCGCGCGAGGACCCCCGCTATCGCGATCGCGTCTTTCCGGATCTGCCGCTGGAACACGCGGCCCGCGGCCGATGTAATGGCCAGGAAGCCGACGACCTCGCTGCCGACGACGTACACGTAACACGCGAAATCGGGATTGGTCAGGAGGTTCCGGTAGTAGTACTCGAGAAATGGCCGGCCAATCCAGGTGTACACACTGTCGGTCAGCACCGACGCATGGATCCCGGCCACCTGGCCGGCCTGATCCGGCTGCATCGGAAGGATGGCGCCGTGAGGCGGACTATGCAGCAACCGTCCCCGGAGCGCACGCGATGCGCTGGTACAGCGTCTCGAGCCGGGGCATCGCAACCGGCGTGCTGAACCGCCCCTCGATGGTGAGCCTCCCGCTCCGTCCCATCGACCGGCCTCGATCCGACTGCGCGTGGACCCCGATCACGGCCGCGGCGATCGCGTCAGGGTTCCTGGCGGGCACCAGACGCCCGTTCACCCCGTCGGCCAGGATCTCCGGCACGCCTCCGACCGACGTGGCAACGACGGGAAGGCCGGCGGCCATCGCTTCCAGCAGCGCGACGGGAAGCCCTTCCAGATTCGACGGCAGGACGAACACGTCGGCGCCCCCGAGCAGCCGCCGGACATCCGGTTGACTCCCCGCGAAGACGACGGCGTCCTCCACACCCTGCGCCGCCGCCAGCTCCCGCAGCCGCGCGTCATCAGGGCCGTCGCCAACCAGCACGAGCCGCGCGGCCGGCACGGCCTGCACGATCGCCTTCATGGCGGTCACCAGGAACTGCTGTCCCTTTTCCCAGTGCAGACGGCCGATCGTCAGCAGGACGTAGTCCTCGTCCGAGCATCCCAGCGCCGCTCGCGTCGCCCGCCGCTCCTCCGGCGCGGGTACGCCGTATCGCCGCGGGTCGACGTAATTGTGGACGACCTCGATGTCCGTGAGCCCCAGGTGCCGCCGGTAGTCGTCGCGAACAGCCTCGGAGACCGCGATGTGCATCGTGGTGAGGTAGCGCGCGGTGAATCGGTCCGCCGTCTTCCTCATTCGGAACGTCAACCGTCCAGTGTCCTGATGCGTATAGTCCGCGCTGTGCAGCGTCGTCACCACCGCCGGACATCGAGCGAGCCGGGCGGCAAGACGCCCGTAGAAGTTCGCGTAGAAGAGATGCGTGTGCACGACGTCGGCTCGGACACGCCGGAGCACCCGGGCCAGCCCGATCACCCCCCGAGACCAATCCAGGCGGCCGCGCAGCGCCAGCGGATAGACCGGCACGCCGGCATCCTCGAACTGCGGCTGCAGATCCAGCGGGGAGTAGAGGCAGCCCACCATGGAGACGACCTTGTCGCGGTTGAGGGCGCGAACCGTCGTGAGGAGGAGCTGTTCGGCGCCCCCGCGGCCAAGCGACTCGATCAGGTGAAACACCCTGACGGCGTCGCTCATGCGCGCCCGGGAGCCCCCTGAGCCGCCGGCTGACAGACGAACAGCAGCATGTGGCCGGAGACCGCCGACAGCGGCCGCAGCACTCCCCGCTTCCAGAGACGCGAGCGGTCCTCGGTCACGAACAGGTC